>ULWD01038131.1_pt1 | contig 11816 bp, 8 predicted proteins | sample 1960011 | NCBI WGS metagenome assembly ULWD01 (sample SAMEA4835803, study PRJEB28245) | human gut metagenome | biome: gut microbiome; material: fecal sample | place: Denmark | collected 2008 | reverse complement strand
TCTTTTTGCAGCCTTGCATCCTCTTTGGCGCGGGCAACAGCACCTGCTACTTCCGGCTGTTTCGCTGAGAGCAGAGAAGAAATTGCCCAGACAGAATCCTGTTTTTCAGTATAATCTGCCAGAGCACGGTTTCCGCAGAGAATATTGATGCGGACACCGCCTCTGTGGCTCTGCACATTTACAACTTTGATGAGACCGATCTGTCCGGTGGTATCTACATGCGGAGCACAGCAGGCACACAGATCCACGCCGGGGATCTCGACGATACGTACATTTTCCGTGAGAGCCAGCTTGCTGCGGTAATTTAAGCTCGCCAGTTCTTCGGCGGTGGGCCAGCTGATGTTGACCGGAAGATTTTTCCAGACATAAGTGTTAGCCTCTTGCTCGATGAGACGCAGCTGCTCCAGAGAGACTTCTCCGTTCATATCCAGTGTCACTTCTCTGTCGCTTAAATGGAAGCCTACGTTTTCCAGTCCGAAATGGGAGTGCAGTAAGCCGGAGATCATATGCTCACCGGAGTGCTGCTGCATGAAATCAAACCGGCGGTTCCAGTCTACATGACCGGTGATCCGGGTGCCGACGGGAAACTCACAGGCCGTTTTATGATACAGGATGCCCTGTTTGATGCTGACATCCAGTACTTCCTGACCGTTTAAGGTGCCTTTGTCGGCGGACTGACCACCTTCTTCCGGGAAAAAAGCGGAAGCGTCCAGAACGATCCTGTAATATCCCTCTTCCTTGTCGGGAACACATTCCATCACCACAGCGGTGAAATCCGTCTGATGCACATCTTCATAATAGAGTTTGCGGGTTCCCAGGGAGTTCATTTGAGCATTTTCGATACGATCCATAGATGCCTGTCCAATCTGCTGTAGGAAAACAGCGTTTTGTGATAATTGAAAAATAGAAAATACATATCTATTCTATATCAGACCCGGTGGAAAAAGCAATGGAAAATGTAAGCTTTTACACAGCTTTGTCAGATTCTCCAAGGAGTATCGGGATTGCGTAATTGTTTTTTGTAGGTTTTTACGCAGACAGGGTCTATTGCGACGCATTTTTTTTTATGATATAATAAATCGATTATGCAGATACCAGATTTAAACGGCAGAGGCCGACCGTGCTTGCACGGGGAGGCAGGTGCCGATTTAAATCGCCAAAACATGAGGATGCAGTGGAATCCGAATGTTTTCAGAATTGCGAGAGCTGCGAAGCAGCGGAGCAATTCGTAGGTATCGAAGACAATGCAGATACCGAGCGGAGCAATTCGCAGGTATCGTAGGCTACTGAGAGAAATACAAACGTCGCAAAAGCGGCAGAATGTGAGGAAAGAATGAAGGCATTTTTGATTTTGGAAGATGGAACGGTGTTCGAAGGAACGCACATCGGTGCAGACAAAGAGATCATCAGTGAAATCGTATTTAACACATCCATGGCCGGATATCTGGAGGTCCTGACGGATCCGTCCTATGCAGGACAGGCTGTATGCATGACTTACCCCCTGATCGGTAACTATGGCATATGCAGGGATGACTGCGAGTCGGAGAGACCCTGGCCGGATGGATTCATCGTCAGAGAGCTTTCACGTATTCCCAGCAACTTCCGCTGTGACTGCACAATACAGGAATACTTAGAGGAGAACGGTGTGCCCGGTATCGCCGGTATCGATACCCGTGCGCTGACCAAGATCCTGCGTGAGAAGGGTACCATGAACGGCATGATCACCACCAACGAAGCCTATGACCTGAACGAAGTACTTCCGAAGCTGAAGGAGTATACCACAGGCAAGGTCGTGGAAAAGGTGACCTGCAGGGAAAAATATGTGGTAGCGCCCACCACGGAGCTGGCACAGAACGGACCTCTTTCCGGTGCAGCGCGTTTTGATAAAGATGCTTATGAAAGGGGCGTCAGAGAGCCCAAGCCCGCACTGGTAACAGAGCTGTCCGGACAGGGACTGAAGGTAGCTCTGTTAGACCTGGGAGCCAAGAGAAATATCGCCAGATCCCTGGCAGAGAGAGGCTGTGAGGTGACTGTATACCCCGCAGGAACTCCCGCACAGGAGATCATTGATGATAATCCCGACGGTATCATGTTAAGTAACGGACCGGGAGACCCCAAGGAGTGTACCGGTGTGATCGCCGAGATCAAAAAGTTATACGATACCGAGATTCCTATTTTCGCAATCTGTCTGGGACATCAGCTGATGGCTCTGGCTACCGGCGCAGATACCCATAAAATGAAATACGGACACAGAGGAGGCAACCATCCGGTAAAGGATCTGATGACCGGAAGAGTATATATTTCCTCTCAGAACCACGGCTATGTGGTAGATACCGATAAACTGGATCCGTCCGTAGCGGTTCCCGCATTCATCAATGTCAACGACGGTACCAACGAGGGTCTGTCCTACACCGGCAAGAATATTTTCACCGTACAGTTCCATCCGGAAGCATGTCCGGGACCCCAGGACTCCGGTTACCTGTTTGACCGGTTCATTCATATGATGAGAGGAGAGAACTAAGATGCCCAAGAATCCTAATGTAAAACGAGTAATGGTAATCGGCTCCGGTCCTATTGTCATCGGACAGGCAGCGGAATTCGACTATGCAGGTACCCAGGCCTGCCGTTCCCTGAAGGAAGAGGGAGTAGAGGTAATCCTGGTGAACTCCAATCCTGCGACCATCATGACCGATAAAGATATCGCAGATAAGGTATATATTGAACCCCTGAACGTAAAGGTTCTGGAGCAGATCATTGAAAAGGAAAAGCCCGACAGCATTCTCCCCACCCTGGGAGGACAGGCTGGTCTGAACCTCGGCATGGAGCTGGAGGAATCCGGTTTCCTGGCAGCTCACAATGTAAAGCTGTTAGGTACTACCGCAGCTACCATTCGTAATGCGGAAGGCCGTCAGGAGTTCAAGGATCTGATGGAGCGTATCGGCGAGCCCTGTGCAGCATCCAAGGTCGTTGAGAACGTGGAAGACGGTGTGGAATTCACCAACACCATCGGCTATCCTGTTGTACTGCGTCCTGCTTATACCCTGGGCGGTTCCGGCGGCGGTATCGCACACAATCAGGTAGAACTGGAAGAAATCCTGGAGAACGGTTTACGTCTGTCCCGTGTAGGACAGGTACTGGTAGAGCGTTGTATCGCGGGCTGGAAAGAGATCGAGTACGAAGTAATGCGTGACAGCGCAGGCAACTGCATCACCGTATGTAACATGGAGAACATCGATCCCGTCGGCGTGCATACCGGAGACAGTATCGTAGTAGCGCCTTCCCAGACCCTGAGCGACAAGGAGTACCAGATGTTACGGACTTCCGCTCTGAAGATCATCAACGAACTGCAGATTACCGGTGGATGTAACGTACAGTTTGCACTGCATCCCACCAGCTTTGAATATTGTGTTATCGAGGTGAATCCCCGTGTCAGCCGTTCTTCCGCACTGGCAAGTAAGGCGACCGGCTACCCCATTGCAAAGGTAGCAGCGAAGATCGCACTGGGCTTTACTCTGGATGAGATCAAAAATGCCATTACCCACAAGACCTATGCCAGCTTCGAGCCGACACTGGATTACTGTGTAGTAAAGATCCCCAGACTGCCTTTCGATAAATTTATCACTGCAAAACGTACTCTGACCACACAGATGAAGGCAACCGGTGAGGTTATGAGTATCTGCAATAACTTCGAGGGAGCACTGATGAAGGCCATCCGTTCCCTGGAGCAGCATGTGGACTGCCTGCGTAGCTATGATTTCAGCGCACTGTCCGTAGAAGAACTGTTAGAGCGTCTGAAGATCGTGGATGACCAGAGAATCTATGTGATCGCTGAAGCAATCCGTAAGGGTATCAGTTATGAACAGATTCACGACATTACAAAGATCGACCTGTGGTTCATTGACAAGATCGCCATTCTGACCGAGATGGAGCATGCACTGGAGACACAGCCTCTGACAGTGGAACTGCTGAAGGAAGCCAAGAGAATCGAGTTCCCGGATAACGTCATCGCAAGACTGACCGGCAAGACCGAGCAAGAGATCAAGAAGATGCGTTATGACAACGGCATTAAGGCTGTTTACAAGATGGTAGACACCTGTGCCGCAGAGTTTGCAGCATCCACTCCTTATTATTACTCCGTATTCGGCGGCGAGTGCGAAGCCAAGGAGACCACCGGACGCAAGAAAGTCCTGGTACTGGGTTCCGGTCCTATTCGTATCGGACAGGGTATCGAGTTCGACTATTGTTCCGTACATGCTACCTGGGCATTTTCCGAGGCAGGCTATGAGACCATTATCATCAACAACAACCCGGAGACTGTAAGTACCGACTTCGATATTGCGGACAAGCTGTATTTCGAGCCTTTGACTCCGGAAGATGTGGAATCTATCGTAAATATTGAGCATCCCGATGGTGCTGTGGTACAGTTCGGCGGACAGACCGCTATCAAGCTCACCGAGAGTCTGATGAAGATGGGCGTGCCTATCCTGGGCACCAAGGCGGAGGATGTAGATGCCGCTGAGGACAGAGAGCTGTTCGACAAGATTCTGGAAGAGACCGAGATCCCCCGTGCAGCCGGCGGTACCGTATACACCGCAGAGGAAGCTAAGGCGGTGGCCAACAGACTGGGCTATCCCGTACTGGTGCGTCCTTCCTATGTACTGGGCGGACAGGGCATGCAGATCGCTATCTCCGATGAAGAGATCGAAGAGTTCATGGAGATCATCAACCGTATCGCACAGGATCACCCGATCCTGGTAGATAAGTATTTACAGGGTAAGGAGATTGAGGTTGATGCTGTATGCGACGGTACCGATATCCTGATCCCCGGTATCATGGAGCATATCGAAAGAACCGGTATCCACTCCGGAGACAGTATCTCCGTATACCCGGCTCCGACCATTGATAAAGTAGTAAAAGAGAAGATCGCAGAGTACACCAGAAGACTGGCAAAGGCACTGCATGTCAAGGGACTGATCAATATCCAGTTCATTGCCATCGGTGAGGAAGTATATGTCATTGAGGTTAACCCCCGCTCTTCCCGTACCGTACCTTATATCAGTAAGGTAACCGGCATTCCTATCGTGGATCTGGCTACCGAAGTGATCATCGGCAAGAACATCCGTGAGCTTGGCTACGAGCCCGGCTTACAGCCTGAGGCAGAGTATTTTGCCATCAAGATGCCCGTGTTCTCCTTCGAGAAGATCCGTGGTGCCGAGATCAGCTTAGGACCGGAGATGAAGTCTACCGGTGAGTGTCTGGGTATCGCCAAGACCTTCAATGAGGCTCTGTACAAGGCATTCCTGGGAGCAGGCGTAGAACTGCCCAAGTATAAGAACATGATCATCACCGTGAAGGATGCGGATAAGGGTGAAGCCATTGAAGTCGGAAGACGCTTCGAAAAGCTGGGATACACCATTTATGCTACCAGAAGTACCGCAGCTGCTCTGAATGAAGCAGGTGTGAAGGCGAGAAAGGTCAACAAGATCTCTCAGGAATCCCCGACCGTGATGGATCTGATCCTGGGACACAAGATCGACCTTGTCATCGATACCCCTACCCAGGGCCGTGACAAGACCAGAGACGGTTTCCTGATCCGTCGTACCGCTATCGAGACCGGTATCTACTGCATCACCGCAATGGACACCGCCAATGCTCTCGTGACCAGCATGGAGCATATGAACGATTGCAAGGAACTGACACTGGTGGATATTGCACAGCTGTAAAAATATAAAAAATGGAATTGAGCAGGAGGGAATATTTAATAAATTTTCTCTCCTGCTTGATTTATGTCAAAAAGAGAAGAACGCTGACTGCAAAAGTGCAAATCCGAAAATAAAATCCGTAAGTGCGGCATATAATAGGCGTATGGTAAATATTGTATGATCGCAAGCCTGTATCCCGCAGGCGGATTGGAGTCTCATGTTAGAAGAACATTATCCTTTTGTCGTACAGCCCCTGCCCTATGAATATGATGCCCTGCTCCCGGTACTGGATGAGGAGACACTGCATTTTCACCATGATAAGCATTATCAGACCTATGTGGACAAGCTGAATACAATTCTCGCGGATTATCCTCAGTTACAGCAAATGACCTTGACGGAACTGCTCACTTCGGAGGATAATAAACTTGCATCCTTGCAGGAGGAAGCCCGGGAAAGCATTCACAATAACGGTGGCGGCGTATACAACCATCAGCTGTATTTTGACAGCATGCAAAGCCCTGTGGGGCAGGAACCCTGCGGAACATTGGAAGAGGCCTTGATCCGGGATTACGGATCGGTGAGACAATGGAAAGAGCAGATGACCCAGGCAGCCATAGGAGTCTTTGGTTCCGGATGGGCGTGGCTTGTAAGTGATCAGGACGGTACCCTTATGATCCTGACCACAGAGAACCAGGATGTGCCGGATCTGAGATTGTATACACCGATATTGCTGATAGATGTGTGGGAACATGCCTATTATTTACAGTACCGGAACCGCAGACCGGATTATGTGCAAGGGTGGCATAAGCTGATCCACTGGAAAAAGGCGGAGAGACGTTATGAACAGGTCCTCTGCAGACTGGAAAGAGGAAATGAAAATGGAGAACAGACCGATCATAAAAAAAGAACAGGTAGAGACCGTCTATGACAGCAGATTCATCAAAGTATTTGACCTGCAATATGAGCCCGGAAAACATTATTTTGATGCCACCAGAAGAAGCATTGAGAATCTGGCGGCAGTAAAAAATGACGAAGAATTTAAACAGATGCTGCCGGATGCGGTGAGCTGTGTCGTGATCCTGAAGATCAAAGGACAGGAACCGAGACTTTGCTTAAGCCGTGAATATCGTTACCCGGCGGGACAGTTCCTGTTAAGCGTTCCGGCAGGACTGTTAGATCCGGAGGATGCGGAGGAAGCAAATCCCATATTCCATGCGGCAATCCGGGAACTCTGCGAAGAGACCGGCATCACACTGGAAGAAAGTGACAGCATCCGTCTGGTGAATCCCCTGGTATTCAGCACCCCGGGCATGACAGACGAGAGCAATGCACTGGTACAGATCACTCTGAACCGTGAGGAGATGCCGAAGGTAAGCCAGGAAGGTGCCGTAGGTACGGAATGCTTTGACGGCTTTTTATTGGTGTCCCAAGATGAAGCACAGAAAATCCTAAAAGACGGCGTGGATGATCAGGGGCTTTTCTATCCCTTATATACCTGGGCAGCTCTGATGTGCTTCGTGACGGGAATGTGGGAATAATTTTGCAGTTGCCACTCGCTCAATTGCGTTTCCGATTGCTCAATTGTATAATGATATCATTATCAAGTATAATTAAGGAGCAAAGACATCATGCAGAAAGAGCACTTTGGTATCTTGCTTACGACTTTAAAAAAGAAAAATGGGATCAGCCAGAAGGAAATGGCGGAGCGGCTGTCGGTCTCTACTTCGGCGGTAAGCAAATGGGAACATGGCAAGAATCTTCCGGATATAACGATGCTTGGCAGCATCGCAGAGATTCTTCAGGTATCCTGTGATGAATTACTGAATCCGGAAATGACATTGGAGAGATTAGCGAATTCCGAATTGCAGAAAGGAGATACAGAGGAGACAGATGGAGAGTCCCCGAAGAAAAAGAGTAGCAGGATTGTAAAAACTGTCATTCTGACAGTCATTGCCGTGATCGTCATAGGCATGATCCTATTATATATGGCAGTCCATGGCAAAGTGGATTTTGAACAGGTGGGTGTAAGATATATCGATGACCCGTCCTGGGGAAAAGTATATGAAATCGCGGCTGTGGTGTATGGCAGAGCAGATGCTGACCGTTTAATAATGTACATGAAAGAGGTAGAAGCACAGGTCAAAGAAGGACCGGAACTGGAGACAGACACTGTCAGAATTACTTATTTTAAGAATAAGAGCGACGCATTAAAATGGGAAAATCCGGAAAGCTACAGCTATATTTTTTTGGATGCAGAGTAGAGTGATGGAGGTGTCTATGGGTAAAAAATGGATTGTGGGTCTGATGATTTTAGCAGCATTATGGGCAATGACCGGTTGCGGAAAGCAGGAGATGATCCGCTGCGAATACACAAATGAGGCAGCAGGGTTTACCTTAAGCATAGACAGACCGGTAGAATGGACAGCGAAGCTTCAGGAAGGGTGGCCTGCGACCGAGACAGAGGAAGCCAGCCCGGACGAGGGAATCCGGCTTTTTCCGGATGACAGCCAGGAGAGCAGCATCTATTTTTGCAACAGCTTTTCTCCCTATTATGCAGGGGATGAAAATGATCTGGAGACCGTGGAAGTGAATGAGGAACTCACGGCCCTTCATGGAATCGAAATAAGCGGTGAAGGGGTAAGCGAATCCTATGTTTTTAAGGGGGATTTCACCGGTCAGGGATTCTATAACATTACCATCTCTATGTCACAAAAGGATTATAAAAAATATAAAAAAATTATCTCACAGATGGTTGCAAGCTGCCAGATCCGTGAATGGGAGCCGGAGAATGCAACGGTATCGGAAAGCATTGAAAATGTAGAAAATACAGAAAATAATGATTTGACAATTCGGGGAACGCTGTTAGACAGAGAGAGCGAGAGTGCTGTCTATAACGATATCACCGGACTGTTAAATGAAAGATATGATTTGTTGAACGAGTTATTAAGTGCGTGGGATTCCACGGTAGACAGCAAGGACAGCCTTTCCGTAAATCTGCCAGATGGCCGGGAGACGGTAATGTACCGTGTGAAGGTGGCGGACTCCTGGGATTATTATGAACAAAAGGCTGAAGATATCTATGATGATATTTATATACAGGAAGTTTTTACCCCCTGCTACATGGGAAAGCTATATGACGAAGTGGACGGAAAATTGTACCGCATGGAAGCGGATGGTTTCGCATGGGGCATTGATGAAGACTCCATCAAAATATGGAAGCAGGATTGGGGTAACCGTTATATAGTGACCGCAAAAGAGCAAAACGAGATGACTACGGATGTGCTGTTTATTATAAGAAAAGAAGATACGGATAACAAATACAAAATCGTAGATGAAGTCGAGATGAATTAGTGATTGTTGTGAAAATAAAGTCTGATATGTAATTTGGAGTTAAGCCAAATTATTATCAGACTTTATTTGTCATTATTTATTGTATATGTGTATATAATAATACAGACATAAAAATTGACAATATAAATATAAATATGGTACACTTTACATGGAGGTGAGTGTATGATAAAAGACTACCTGATAGACAATTACGGATATAATGAACCGATTTTTCTAAATGATTTATTGGTGGAAGGAATTTCTGAAAATGCCGTACGACAGTCGGTGAAAAGACTTGTGGCATGCGGTTTTCTGGAAAGATATGATAGCGGAATATATTATATTCCAAAGAGTGGAGGATTACTTGGAAAAAGTTATTTGGATCCTTCTGTAGTTATTATGCGAAAATATGTAGAAAATAATTCAAATAAATATGGGTATATTACCGGATTGTCTTTTGCAAATCAATTAGGACTGACAACGCAAATGCCGGCAGTTATCGAAATTGTTACGAATCGTGAAGCCACGAATGGACGGACGCTCATGGTTGGCAATCAAAAGGTACGGGTGAAAAAATCAGTGATTCCTGTATCAGAGGACAATGCTGAATTATTGCAATTGCTTGATAGCGTGGGACAGGCGGAAAAGTATACAGAATTGACAATAGAAGAGACAGTAGATGTTTTAATTACTTACATGAGAAAGAAGAAGTTTACAAAGAAACAGTTATCAGATGTGTCGTCTGTGTTAACCGGAGCAACAGCCAAAAAATTGATTGAATGGGGTATAATCTATGAATTTGCATCATGATAAAGATGCATTTGAGGAATTATTGATTGGTGCGGCTAACGAGTTGATGATTCCTACAAACATATGATACCGTAATTCAAAGCCTGAAACAGCTGGCAGATAGCGGAATCTGGGATTAAGTGGAGCAGAAGAATAATACTGTCCGAGCTTGTTAAGAAAAATAAATATTGACATATATAGATAGCCGATATATATTATAGACAACGATATATATCGACTATCTATATAAGGAGGACAAAAAAATGGCTGTGGACAAATCACTGATGTCGGGAAGTATGACGATGCTTCTGCTCAGATTACTGGCGGAGAAGGATATGTACGGATACGAGATGATCGATACACTGCGGAAAAAATCCTGTAACGTGTTCGAGTTAAAAGCAGGTACGCTGTATCCGCTGTTGCATGGGCTGGAAGCGAAGGGCCTGCTTACGGTATATGAGCAGGAATATGCAGGCAAGACGAGGAAGTATTACAGTATTACGAAAGAGGGCAGAAAATTACTGGAAACCAAAAAAGCGGAGTGGATGGAATATCAGTCTGCTGTGACCAGCGTTCTGGCAATGGGGGTATAAGGATGGAAACATATTTGGAAAAACTGTTGTCACAGATCCGTTGTAAAAAAGCCAGACCCTATATCGCCGAGGAGATAAGAGACCATATAGAATGCCAGATTGAGGACAATCTTTCCGATGGAATGAGCTATGAGGAAGCAGAGAAAAATGCGGTTACGGACATGGGAGATCCGGTAGAAGTGGGGATCTCGCTGGACAGGATCCACAAGCCTAAGATTGCATGGAAGTTACTTGTGATCGTAGGAATTTTAAGCCTGCTGGGCATTCTGATACAGCAATCCATTCTCAGACAACCCGGTTATCAGGAGCTGGAAACATGGAGACAGGAAGTGTACCGCTATACTACGGAGGGGTTTGGCTCAGCCGTTGCTATTGGATTCCTCCTCATGTGTGTGATCTACTTCCTGGATTATACCGTAATTGCAAAGTACTCCAGGTTCATCGGAGGAGCTATTCTGATTCTGGGAGGGCTGCGGGTGGCAGGCTTCGGTGGTCTGGATGTCAACGGAATCGGCAACTGGATCGGATTTGGAAGGCTCCGGGTGGCGGTTACTTCCCTGATGATGTTCTATGTGCCGATTTACGGCGCTATCCTATATAAATACAGGGACGGTGGTGTATCCGCACTGTGCAGGGCGATCCTGTGGCTGATTCTTCCTGTATTTATTACATCCCGAATCCCCAGCCTCGGTGTGGCTGTCATCATGATGGTCAGTATGCTGATAGAACTTACGGTGGCTGTCTGGAAGGGGTGGTTTCAACTGCCTGTGAAAAAGACGATTATCGGCATGTGGCTGCTTTTTACGGCAGGGCCGGTCCTGGTATTGACTGCAATGTATGCACTTCACATGTTGGAAGCCTATCAGGAAGCCAGGATCCGCTCCTATTTATCCCATTCCGGAGATGCCAATTACATGACGGCCATGCTTCATAAATTTAATGAAAATATTTTACTTTGGGGCAACAGTGGAAAAGATGTGGTGGGAGGTTTGCCGGAATTCAATCAGGATTACATTTTCTCTTATATTCTGAACAGTTACGGACTGCTGGCCGGAATCTTTGTAGCCGCGATCCTAGCAGCACTGGTATTGTTTATGTTCGGAGCTGCGGCCCGACAGAAAAATGAACTAGGCATGGTGATGGGATTCGGATGCGGAATGATCATTTTATTAAATATTTCTCTGAACTTTGCGGGAATGTTGGGATGGATCCCGCTGACATCGACCTTCCTGCCGTTCTTATCTGTTGGCAGAAATAATATTTTACTGTGCTACGCACTGGTGGGAATTATCCTGAGTATTTACAGATACAAAGATGTATATCCAAAAAAGTTCAAGGCGTCACAGGTATCATTGCAGAAGACTATTACTTTGAAGCTAGATATGTAACACGATAATAAAAT
>ULWD01033050.1_pt1 | contig 11868 bp, 10 predicted proteins | sample 1960011 | NCBI WGS metagenome assembly ULWD01 (sample SAMEA4835803, study PRJEB28245) | human gut metagenome | biome: gut microbiome; material: fecal sample | place: Denmark | collected 2008 | reverse complement strand
GCGTCCACGCACTCCCGCCAAATGCTGGCCGCCGAAACCGACGCCGACGTCATCATCGGCGACTTCCGCGACATCACCGACCTCGAAACATTGCTGAAATAAGCGCACGGCCCCGCAAAAGGCCGCCGCAATTCCCGACCGACCTCAGTACGGTCGGGATTTTTTTGTCCGGCGCCCTTTCGGCGGATCATGCGGATCGGCTGCCCCTCTCAGAAGCCAGACCCAAGGAAACGCCCCGCATCCTGCCCCTCGCGCCCCCTTTGCAACCTCCTCAGCATCACCTTTCCTCTGCTCCTCCCGGATTCGGGATTCGGCCGGCCGACGCAAATATTTCCCCGAAGCGGATATCGTACGGAAATTTTTGATACATTTGCGGGATTTTTAACTCGGACGCATATATGTTCAAAGGAATCTCCACCGTTGTTCTGCTCGTCATATCGAACGCCTTCATGACGCTCGCATGGTACGGACATATCGCATTCAAATCGAAGCTCGAACGCTTCGGCATGCTGGCGATCGTCCTGCTGAGCTGGGGCATCGCCCTGTTCGAATACTGCTTTCAGGTCCCCGCCAACCGCATCGGCTCCGCGCAGTTCGGAGGCCCGTTCTCCATCTGGGAACTTAAAGTGATACAGGAGGTCGTATCGCTTTCCGTATTCACGCTCTTCGCATTGGTCTTCATGAAATCCGACACCCTGCGCTGGAACCACCTCGCCGGATTTCTCTGCCTGATTCTGGCCGTCTATTTCATCTTCCGGAAATAACCCTCGTCCGGAAACAACCTCGCATACACACAAGACAGCCGCGACCCGAAATCGCGGCTGTCCTATTTTTCGTGACGATTGCAGGCGGAAGAAAAGCCCGGCGCCGAAGGCGCTCAATCCGACTTCCGCTGATCGTGGCGGTAAATCTGATAGGAATTGACGAAGTTCTGCCACATATTATTTACTTGCGTTCATATTTATCTGAATATTAGCAAGTAAAGTAATCAATTCATTGTACGGAGTAACAAAATAGCAACAAAATTACGGATAAAATCGAGCCGTCCGAAATATTTTAATTCTTGTCAATCTTTTTATTCTTCTTGCCAATACACTCGTCAAATAACTCCTCCAAATACTCTTTGGGCATAAAGCCGGTTTCTACCCTTTTATGTACGAATAAATTATCTTCGTACACAACCTCTCCGAGCTGATAGTTCAATTCATCCTTGCTGAACTCGTCTTTATTGAGGTTTGCTATGGGGACAGGCATAGAATCTCCATCATCTTGGTTGCGCCACACGTATGCGGATTTGGTCATTATATATAAAGAGTTTCGATCTTCCGAAAATCCATACTTATCCACGACATACTCCCGATCCCCATTGTTGTTCCGCCAATAGACAGCATTTTCGGTCAGATTGGCGGCATAAGCCATCAAAGGATCGCCATTGTATTCCTGCGGAGTACATGGGTATTCATTGGGCTTATCATCATAAAAACAGATTTCTTGGGCCGCTCCGGGTGTTAACGAGAGCATAACATTCGGTTTTCTTTGTTCCGGCTCAACGGGACGTTCATGTGTATAAGGTGGAATTTGGCCCCAACCATTTAAGGAGTCTGATTGCAACTTGTCAATTTCGTCTACATTCGATGACTGACCGTCATTTTGCGAAATTGACTGCCGACCATATACCCATTCGCCCAAAGTGCCTCCGGATGCTTGCTTGTCGCTTTCAGCCCATGCCAATAATCGCTCTTTGCTGACTTGGGCTTCTGCATCCGTTACAGTTCTCATCCAACTGAAATCGGGGGTAACATCGCTTTCTCTCAACAAAGACGGATTGGCTAAAAACGCTTCGATACTACCGCAACGCATAATGATACGTTTGCGGGTAATCGGGTTATCGAGTGCGTTCTCCAATCGTGTGACCCAACGAAGATTGTCCGGGCGATTGTTGCGGCGATTCGTATCTATATGATCGACGACATATTCTTTCGTCGGTTTCGGACCATGAAAGGCCGTAGCCACGATAATATGAACACGAACGGAGGCAATCTCCATGTATCCATGTTTATCATTGGGCTTACCGAAAGTCCAAAAATTATCATATTTACGAGGCCGTTTACCATTACGGGGATACCGGAAAACAGCTCCATTATCTCGGACAGCGTATTTTTCATCTTTATAGATACACTCGACCTCTTGTTTGAAATCATCAATATCCATATGGGGAACGAATCTTCTATTTGCTGATATTTATAAAGCGCATATCTCTTTTAACTTATCGAATATATGCCGGAAGTTCTCCCAACTTTCATTAGATATTTCAATTTGATCTTTTGAAACTGCCTCTGCAAAATCATCCTTTTTCGCCAGAACATTATTATCTTCTTTGTCATACACGGCTTGGTCGCCGTTATTTTCTAAGACTCTGTTCTCACCTTTTCCTTTAGGTAGCCTGAGTGTTAAATCGTTATTTGTGTCATGACGCATTGAATGTCGAGTGAATTCGGTGCCCAGAAATAATCTACATCCATTTTTCAATTGAGTTGTAATCTCTTGATCCTTATACAAATATTCAATAGATATTTCGGTTTGGCCATTCTCAATTCGACTTCGCGGGGACGAAATGCAAAATGCATATACTCCATTGCCATAATTTTTATAAGATGCACCGTCTTTTTCGATTTTCTTAATAGTTTCGGGAACATCTCTATCGAAAATACCAATGATTTTATTCCTATTATGAATCTTACTCAATTGTTCTAATAACTTACGTAAATTGCTATCACCATCCGGTTGATGCTGACTATCAATTTGCTCAAAATCCACGTCTGTTATCCCGAGTTTCTCTTTGGCTTTTAATATATGCTTTATGTCAGTTTTCCCTTCAGTAATAACTAATGGTTTGGTCAGTGCCGCTATTTGTGCTTGAAGTTCATTCAACGAATTCATCAATTCTTTCTTTGCATTTTTCTCATCTTCAATTTGTTGCCTGAACTTTGTAATAAGTTCTTTTTGAATGTCGAGTGCACCTATCTCTTCTAAGAGATCTTCTCGATTTTTTGTTTTATATAGGTCGTTAATATCTTGGAAAGATGTTTCACCTAAGGATGATCGTACCGTTCGAAATATGGCAGGTTTAATTGTATCTGTATCGCGAGGGTTAATAAATGCCATAGAATGCGATGTTGCGAAAATTTGCGTCGTTAAAGCATATTCGGTCCCGAACAAATAGCTTAATTCTTCCGCGGCTCTAAATTCCAAAGAATTTTCAGGTTCATCAATTCCCCATATGAACGTTTTCTGTTCGTTGTGGTTTTGCAGCCATTTCAAAATCGGAGGTAGAAATTTCGACTTAATGCCATCCCCTCGCATATTTAAAGGTATTTGGTAAGAAGATGAACTTAGTTTGACCGCCCCTTTTTTTGAAACCAAAGATTTCTCAATAGTCTCAAAATACTCGTAAGTTGTTCCAACCGATAATTGTTGCCAAAAATCACTCAGCAAAGTTGGCAAACCGAAAGACACTCCAATACCGATTTTCGACTCATTCAACAGATCGGCAAGATCATTGGTTGTTTCATTAATACTTCTATTTAGATCTGCAATTTGTGTTGTTCCAATCAACTCTTGTTCGCCCAATAAGCCTAACAAGTACTGAATAACATCTTTCCCTTTCAACGCGGGAATATAAACATATCGCATTTGATTATATAGTCTGGATATTGCAGTACGTCCTGATGTTGATTCTTCGGAATATCTAACAATGCCCAAACCATTTTTGTCATTTCGATCAAATGTTTTTTCAATGTAATATGTTGAACCTGATATTGATTTGTAAGATTTCGGTTTCTTGAATGTTACCTTTATTTTAATCAGCTGTTTCTTTTTCTTGGAGGATTGCGCTTCTGCCAGAGCATATTTGTTATAATCCGTAGAAAAATCAAACGGAGTTTTAAAATCGGTTTCTTGATTAAAAAATAGATTGAGAGCTTTGAGTATATTCGATTTACCAACATCATTTTGTCCGCAAAACAAGTTATATGCGGAACAATCTATTTTTGCGTATTTTATTGAACGAAAGTTCGTTACTTCAATTTGTGAAATCAAATTATTCATAATAGGCTTTATTTTTATGCAAATTAGTTATTTTTCATTAAAAATCCAATCCACATAACACTTGAATAAGGTTGAGAATATATGACTTTCAAAATAATATATTCTTTAAATCCGCTTCTATAATCTGATTAAAGAAATCATCAGTTTATATGAAGCAACTCGCTTCCTTGTCATCGAGCTGTAATATTAAGTTATCCGTAATTTCTTCATTTCAAATAAAATTCGTATTTTTGTGGTGCAAACAACGTAATTTATTGGCTCCAAATGATTGAATGGTTCGGCATGAAGCATACGAGACAAAGTATGCGCAGAGCCGTTGGGAGTTAGCGCTCCGCGAATGGCACATTGTCGAACCTGAAAAGGAGAAACGTTGTTTGCAGCTGCGCATTTTTTTAATACAGCGAAGCTGATATTTACCCGACTTTTCAGTCGGGTTTTTCATTGTTGCATTTTTTACCTATCTTTGTTGTTGCAAACATCATCTTATCTATAAATGCCTATGCTTTCAAAACAGGAGCATATTATTCTATGCGTACAGCCGGTGGGGTTTAGCGGCCCGCGATCGGCACCCTGTTTTGAACCCGTAAAAAGGCGATAGATGGTGTTTGCAGGTGCGCTTTTTTATAGTACAACAACAAAATAAATAACCTCGGAATAATTCGAGGTTATATTATTTTGCCCTCTATCAGAAATTTCCTACCTTTGCAATGCAAACACCATTTTATTAGTAATACTTTTTCGTAGTTCGAAGCAGGTACAATTTTAAGGAGTGCGTACTGCCGGTGGGGTTTAGCGGCCCGCGATCGGCACCCTGTTTTGAACCCGTAAAAAGGTGATAGATGGTGTTTGCAGGTGCGCACCCTTTTTTTATGCAAACATCATCTATCGCACGTACTTCAGTACATGCAAGCCGCAAGGCCATCCGTCGGCGGATTCCGCCGCGCAACATTTCGATTCATTTCCACTCCCATCCGCCGGATTAGCCAATGACAGCTTAATCGAATCGCTATGCTCTTTGTTGTGCCATAGGCATGATAAGGACAAACCTACTATTGTCTAATTCCAAACATTCGAAACTATGGAAATGAATCAGAACAGCGTGCAGGAACAGCCTGCACAACAAATAGTCACCGACACACAACCCACCATTTCGGGAAGCGCCTCGGATCATCAATCGTCTCTATCCGAAGACAGTCCACGGTATAATCGAGGCGAAGCCGATGCAATTGTCAGCTATCTGACGAAAGAGGGATTATTCGATCCCGAATACATCCTGCTGTTCGGATCTTTAGCCGGAGGCCCGATGCACAGCGAGGCTAAATGCTACGATCTGCTTCTTGTCGTGCGGAATCAGCCTGCTTATAATTGGTTGCAGGCAAAACGCGATTTGCGTTACAAGCTGCCTTTCCGATGGCGGGAAATTACCTATACGAATCTGTATGTCTGCCCGTGGAGCTACATCGAATCGCATCATACCCCGTTTCTCTACTACGCCCATCAGCAGGGTGTGTTGCTTTACTGCAAGGATAGCTTTTATTTTCAGCGGCCGAAACGGCCCTGCAATTTCGCGGCGGCCTATTGCGATGCCAAGTCTTATTTCGACACGTTCAAACCGGTGGCAGATCTGTTGATGAACCTTGCGCAGGTGGGATCGCCTAAATATCCGAACGAAATTCGGTGGGCGGCATTCATGACAGCGAAGGCGGCGATTCTCTACTACAAGATGCTGTATTACGTCTATCACAACAAGCCGTTCAACCACGATGATCCCATTATTCTGCACGAGCGGATGCGTACCTTATCGACCGAATTGATGTTACTGTTCGATAACACAGACGTCGAACGCAACACGACGTTAGCTTGTTTGAAAAGTTTTGCCCGCAAGGCTTTCGAGGAGCGGCAATTCATGCTGCACCCGTTCGAACTCAAAGAACATATGGCTCGGGTCGTTCGCATGGGTGAAATCGTTACGAAGTACTGCGAGAAGCGTTTAGAGCTTTACAAGTCGATGAAAGAAAAAGCACCGATCTAATTCATTGAGGCTAAATAAAATTGTCCTCGGCAGTGTATTATTGCCGAGGACAATTTTATTAGAGGATATGTCATAACTTGATACCTCGTTGTTTCGGCGAATATATGGTTTGCCGTAACTTCCCGAACTTTTCTTTGCACCACGTCCCGAACGGTACTTTGTCGATATTGAGTTGTAGTTTTCGTTTATCGGTCGGGTCGGGCATTATCTGCGCTGTTACTCGTTCGACCCTGAATTTGCAGTTGTGTTCTTCGGAGTATAGTTCGCCGCTGTATTCGAGCGTTTTGCCCTTGATAAGCGTCGCGGTCTGTTCATCGTCGAAACCCACCGTTCGGCAGACGCTTTCCATTCGGAGCATCTCGCGGAAATAGGGAAACCACTTTACGGCTTTCGAGAGAGCCGCTTTCAGCAGCGACACTTCGTTTTTGTGTCGCTTTGTCAGGTTCGCTGTCTCGGTGGTATGTTGTGCTTGTATTGCCGTCAATTCTCGGCTGTGGTCGCTCTGCATGGTCTGAATCTTCTTTTGCAGGGATTCGATGCTTTCGTACCGAGCAGCGACCTCGTGTTGTAGTCGGTCGATCTCCTGCTCCTGCCGCTTGACTTTCGGCGTGCCGATCATTGACCCGATACCGTCGAGGATAGTCGCACCGACCTCGGCGGCGGAGTTTTTCAGTTTCTCGGTTTTCAGTTCGCTCTTTACCGTTTTCAGCTCCGCTTCGGTTCGATGCAATTCTGCGCGTGCCGCCTGTTCCTGCTTCGTGGTACGTTCGACCGCTTTGCGTTTCTCCTCCTCGATACAGAGCAGTTCGCCGATATTGTCCTGCAAATTCTGCTGTCGGGCAATGGCGTTGCGATAGAACTCCTGTGTCGTAACGTGTCGGGCTTTCGAGCCGTCGATACCTCTTTGCAAGCCGTATTTGGCCATTGCTGCGGCATAGGTGTCTTGATACTCTTTCAGCTTGACGCGCGACATTACATCATCGGCACACAATCGAGGTCGGGATGCCGATTTCGTGCGGTATTTTCGCTTGCTGGGGTCGTCGGTTTGCTTCTCACGAGTTTTGCGGCGTTCTCCCGTTACGATGGGGACGACTGCTGCGTGGATATGCGGCGTTGCTTCGTCCATGTGCAATACAGCCGAAACGACGTTTTCGGTTCCGAAAGTTTTTCGTAGCCATGCAAGGTTATCGGCACACCACGCTTTCAAGCGCCCCTCTTGGGCAATGCGTTTCATATCCTCCTGCGTGCCGGTCAGCATGACACGAATTACTCGCACTTGATTCGTTCCGATTTTGCGGGTCAATCCGACATGTTCGAGCCGATGGTTGATTGCTTCCGTCCGGTCGGCCACACCCTCCGGAAACTCGACGAGTTCTTCGTTCAGGTAGGTCAGTTCAGGTATGGCATTGGGCGGCATCTTAGTACGTGCGATATGGGCGGTCATCGGCACTTCATTGTCCGGCGACTTATCCAGATGCAATACGACGTATCCCATGATTCAGTAATAATTTTGCGGTTGATGATTTCAGTTGTCGGGTTTTCGACCGCATGTGCGGTCGGCGGCCGGAACGGTCGCAAGGGGTTTCCAAAGGGTCGCCCTTTGGCCTATTGGGGCTTTTTCAGCGTCGGCGTGCCGATGCGTCGAGAAAAAGCCCTAATAGGCTATGGCTTTTCCTCCACGGAAAAGCCGCTGGCGCGAAGCGACCGAATGGTGGGCGACGTTACAACTTGCGGCCGCGCGACCGCTTGTGTTCTTTCACGGGATGACGACTGCGCAGGTAGTCGTTCAAATCGTTGTGCGGCCGATAGTGAATAGATTGGTCTGAGAGGTTGCGGCAGGTGGCTTTCAACTCCGACACCGCTTTGCGCCCCGCTTCGTCATTGTCGAGGTAGGTATAAACATGTTCGTGCGATGCGATGAACGGAATGGCTTGGACGAGGTTCGTTACCGAGTTCAGCACCACCGCGTCGTGTGGCGGGGTCGGATTGCGCTTGAGCGTCAGATACGAGAAGTAGTCCATAAACCCCTCGAACACGAGGCACGTCGGATAATCGCCGCGTCGGGTCGTCGGAGCTTTCGAGGTGCAGCCCTTGAAATAGCGGTTGCGCAGCTCCCAGCCTCCCGCGTCGTTGCGGAATCCGACGGCGAAATAGGATTTGTCCGCCACCCGATAATGCACTTCCGAACAATGTGCACGAGCTGCGGCAAGGTCGATGCCCCGCTCTGTAAGGTATGCGAGCAAGGCAGGGTTTTCCAGCGGACGGACTTGCTCTATCGTGATGGCCGATTCGCGGTGCTGCGGTACAGGGTTGCTGTTCCCGTGAAAAGAAAAAGTGGGCGTGCCGGAAATCATCTGTTCCATCAGGCGCATAGCCTCCCCTGCATTGCACCGCTCCAATCGCATCACGAGGTCGATAATCGAACCGCCCACACCCAGCCCGAAATCGTACCATAAATTCTGTATATAATCTACCTTGAAGCTCGGCGTACAATCTCCGCGTAGCGGCGAATGATACAAGCCGTAATATCCTCTATCTTTGGCCGGACGGATGCCCCGTGCGGCGAGGTACTCCCGTATCGGGAACTTATTGATTGCTTTTGCGTCCATAAGCTGTTTTTCTTTCACTCGGTTTATAGGTACGGTTCGGGGTTTAACCCGCCGTACCGGTTTAGAATGGTTTAATAATATATACCCCCGACCCGGACTAAACCGCCCGTGGGGTCAATAATGAAACTCGGGATTGTAGCGGTAGAACTTATCCTCCTTGACGATCATCCGCTTGTTCTCCAAAAAGACTTTGAGCTGCTTGGCCTTGTTGATGCCGAACGAGTGGCCGATGGCGGCATAACTGCTCTGCAACCGTCCGATAAGCGACGAATAGGAAATCCGATCGGCTTCGGAGAACAATAGCTCCAGTGCCTCGCGGTGCTTGACCTCGCTGACCTCCGCATAGTCGAAACTTTTGGCAGTTGTCATCCGTTGGGGCCGATAATCCTCGACCAGCTCGGGCAGAGCATCGGCATTGATGCGAAAGGCGAACGGCTCGAAATCGCGATCGCGGATGTGCATCGCCGCGACGGAACTTATATCGCGGTCGAAATCGTCTTTGGTAATTTGCAGCACCGTCTCGGCCTTGTTGTTCAACTCCGTACCCAGATGCCCGCGCGTGTTGTCGTCTCCCTTGTTCAGATGCAGCACCGTATGGATGTGGATGCGCCGCTCGTCCGTCCACTGCATCAGCTTCGTGATGAGGTCGGTCGCCTCGCCCGGGCTGTTGATGTCGTGCGCCAGATCGCGGATGCCGTCGATAACGACCAATCCGAGGTCGTCAAGGTCGTAAATCGCCTCCTCGATCTTCCGCAACCGCTCTTTGGTGGCATAGCCGCGCAGGCACAGGAACTCCAACAACGGCGGATGCGCATCGGTCGGTAATCCCGCCAGCCGCAGAATCCGGCACAACACCCGCTTGCAATGGAAACGGCTCTGCTCCGTATCGACGTAGAGGATGCGCCGCCTCTCCGGCGGCAAAGAGGCCGAATAGTTCAACACTGTGCCGCACGTTAGGGCTGCCGCCACGATCGCGCAGACGTTGAACGTCTTCTTGCTCTTCGCCTTGCCGGTAGAGGCGCTGAAATTCCCCAATGTCCCGACGACCGAATCATCGACCCGCAGAATCACGGGCGGTGCTGTGAACTCGTCTGTGACGAACAGACAGGCTGAACGCCACGAAGAAACCGGAACCGAAGCGGAATCACATTGCGCACTCATCGCTACTTCTTTTTCGAGGAGCGGCCGAGCACATATTGCTGTGCTTCAGCTTCGATCTGCGTCTGCGTCTTGACGGGATTGCGACGCAGCCACGCCTCCAGCTCCGCACGCTCGAAATAGAGCATCTTGCCCTGCGGCTTGTAGTGCGGAACCAGATTGCCCGACGTCAGCTTGTAGAGGTAGCTTTTCGAGAGATTCAGAAAACGGCTGGCCTCCTCGAAGCTCAGTACATTTTTGGTGTGGAACACCTGCTTTTCGAGTTCTGCAACTCGCATCTCAATACTTTTCTCCATAATTCGATGGATTTTAAATGAAACAAATGGAGTGCATGCCCTCCGTGACTTGTAACCGTTACAGGGGCAAATATATTGAGGATAAGCTTGATAGCAGATTGACCTATCTTTGAGGTCTCAACCCGTTCTCAAAGTCTTTTCACTTGTATGAGGTACTTTTCAAGGGTTGCATATTTTCCCTCTACGCCGACGTCGCGGATGTAGTTGGTCGCCGTAGATAAGTCGCTTTGATTGATGTATTTATCACGGGATGTATCTTTCGAGAGGAAGAGTTTATGATTGGCGATGACAGACTGCCAGTTGGGGGTTATCAGCCCGCGAATGCTCAATCCCAAGAAAAAGAACGCGACGAGGCGATTGTTGTTCGACCGCACGATCGCTTCGGGCTTGCAAGCGAAAATGGCTTTCAACTCGTCTGCCGACAGCGATACGTTGAACATCTTGACGTCGTTGACGGCCGCAGCGAGGTAGGCGATCTGCTCGTCGGTCAGTATCGAATCGAACGGATTCTCCGTTTCCGCAATGGGCAGCACGGCAATAGAAGCCGACTTCTGCGAAGATTCCGACATGGATGTTTCCCTTTGCCGCAAGTAAGCGGCATAACGTTCTCGGACAATAACGTTTACGACAGCAGAGAAATAAGGCAGTTCGGTATCATAGGCCGTGTTATCCCGCTCGTATCGGGAGTAGTCGAACGAGGGTGCGGAGAATGCAAGGTACTTTTTCTTTTCATCGGCATGCAGCGCTTCAAAGAATCCGCCCTCCCAAAGAAATGCAGGTTCGGAGTAACAGAACCGGAGGTCGGACAGTCCGGAGTGGTGCAAATACAACTCGGCCAGCTCGTCGGCAATCCGGTTATACTCCAGCCTTTCCTGCTCTTGTCTCTGCTCGGAATCGAGCCGGGCGGTTTTCGTTGCAATACGTTCTTCCAATACCCGGCAAGCGTGTTTGATGCAACGATCGAATATCTTTTGTAGCTCGTCGAACTGCGGTTTCAACTCCATGCCTTCCATAATCCGTCTTGTTTCATACGAAGATACGAATAAGTGAGAGCAAAAGCAAACGAAGTTTGTATTTTGCCGAGCGGGAGTATCTAAGACGAAGTCAGAGATACGAAAAACGGATGAAAAAGAAAAACGTGCGAATCATCGTCCGCACGTTTGGCCTTTGTTTCAATCGGTCAGATTCGGAATCAACCCGATAGCCTCCTCTTTCTTCTTGTCCACGATTTTGGCGTAAATCTGCGTCGTGGCGATATTCTTGTGGCCGAGCAGTTTGCTGACGGTATATAAATCGGCGCCTAAAGTCAGCATCATCGTGGCATGGGTATGGCGGGCAACGTGAAACGAGATATGTTTAGTTATTCCGGCGACTTTTGCCCAGTGTTGTAGCGTGTCGTTCACCGTTCCCTCGTGCGTCAACGGAAAGATAAAATCACTATCGTTCGCCTCGCCGCGCTCCGGCAGCCATTTCAACGCTTCGTCCGAAATCGGCAGGTAAAGCGGTTCTTTGGTCTTCTGCATCGTGATTTCGATACGGACACGCCCACCGCTCCGTTGCAGGTCGCACCACCTCAATTTGCGAATGTCGCTGACGCGCAGCCCGCACAGACAACTGAAAAGAAAAGCCCGCTTGACGATCTCGTGCCGACATTCAGTATTTATCA
>ULWD01059814.1_pt1 | contig 11877 bp, 7 predicted proteins | sample 1960011 | NCBI WGS metagenome assembly ULWD01 (sample SAMEA4835803, study PRJEB28245) | human gut metagenome | biome: gut microbiome; material: fecal sample | place: Denmark | collected 2008 | reverse complement strand
AGCGTTTTGCTTACGTGATAGAGCGGGCATGCACGCTGACGGGAAAGCAGGTTGTTGTGCTGATTGATGAGTATGACAAGCCATTGCTTCAAGCGGTCTTGGATGAGAACTTGCTGGATGAGTATCGGAAAATATTGAAAGCATTCTACGGTGTCTTGAAGAGCGCTGACCGTTATCTTCGTTTTGTTTTCCTGACCGGAGTGACCAAGTTTGCGCAAGTAAGTGTATTCAGTGACTTGAACCAGCTGAATGATATCAGCATGAAGTCTCCTTACGCTGCTTTGTGTGGTATTACCAAAGAGGAGTTGGTGAAAACCTTTCTGCCGGAACTTGAGAGACTGGCTAAACGAAGAGGGATATCTTTACAAGAAGTGATTGATTTGATGGAACGTCAATATGATGGTTACCATTTTCATCCGGAAGGTGTAGGAATGTTCAATCCGTTCAGTGTATTGAATGCTTTTGATGCAGAAGAGATGGGGTACTATTGGTTTCAGACCGGCACACCTACTTACTTGGTTGACTTGCTGAAGCAGAGTGATTACGATATACGTCTATTGATAGATGGAGTGGAAGTGCTGGCTTCCGCTTTCTCCGAATATCGTGCGGAAACAAATAATCCTCTTCCGATGATTTATCAAAGTGGTTATTTGACCATAAAAGGGTATGATGATGATGTGAAGCTATACACTTTAGGCTTTCCAAATGATGAGGTTCGTTACGGCTTTCTGAATTTTTTGGTACCCTATTATACCAATGTATCCAATGATGAGACTGGTTTCCACATCGCTAAATTCATGCGTGAATTGAAGAGTGGGGATGTGGAGGCGTTTATGGAGCGTCTTAAGATATTCTTCTCCGGTATTCCGTACGAGTTGAGTGATGATACGGAACGTCATTATCAGGTTATTTTTCATGTAGTGTTTACTTTGCTGGGACAGTTCATCCGGTCCGAGGTTCGCAGCAGCCGCGGCCGTGCGGACGCAGTAGTTCATACCCCTACCGCTATTTATGTTTTTGAGTTCAAACTGGACGGTACGGCCGATGCAGCTCTGAAACAAATAGATGAGAAGGGGTATCTGATTCCTTATACCTTGGATGGCAGGAAATTAGTGAAAGTAGGTGTGAACTTCAGTAAAGAAACACGGAATATTGATGAATATATTGTCGTGGAGGAATAGGAACGAACAATCATATATACGGAAAAGGCGATGGAGAATCAAATCTTCATCGCCTTTTCCATATTATAGTATTTCATTTTATTTCTTCATCCTCAGCACCCGTATTCCCGTCCACTTATTATTGTCTTTCAGCATTTGGGACAAGGGGACTTTGGAGACGACCACTTTCTTGTCGGTAGAGGAAGCGTGTACCAGCAGGAGTTTGCTATCCGCATAGAAAGCGATTCCCATGTGGGCTACATCCAGCCCCGGAGTGTTGGTGGTGATGGCTATGATATCGCCGTCTTTAATCCACGGGAGACCATCGGTGGGAAGTTTGGCTTTGGGAAGATAGTGAACTTCCTTGCCGGACAAGGATTGCTCAATTTTCTTCATTTTGGCTACGTTCTCCGGCGAATTGGCCAGCTGCTTGTAGAGTTGGGGGTGGGAAGACATGTAGGAGATAGACAACCGTTCGGTGTCGGGACTCATGGCGCCCGTTACATCTTGAAGGAAGCCGTTGCGTACGCCATTGTTTATCCAGTCGGCAATATAATGCAGGCGGGAAGTGTACCCGTCGATTTTACCGTCACGGTAACGGATTTTTTGCAGGTTATCGGCGAAAGCGCTTTCCGAGATGTCTCCGTCGGCCAATTTGGGGGTAAGCGTCTCTGCCAGTACATATTCCACCAGCGTGGTACAGTCTACTTCATCGCAGTTGATGACGAGTTCCTCGGGACCATCTGCCTCCAGTGTATGGGCTACGTATGGCACATCCAGATACTTTATTCCATTGCTCAACATATCTTTCCCTCCCTGGGCAGAAACGGAAGTTACCATGGCTGCGGCGCAGAGGGCGCTGAACATAAATTTAGTCATTGTTTTCATTTTTCTCTCTTTTGATTATTATTGTTCTTAAACGTAAAAAGGATACAGCAAATTTACTACATCCTTTTTATAAAAGCTTAATCCGGAGGGATTAAATTCAATATTGCTGGATTAAATATTTATAATCCTCCTTTTTATCGAACGGAACAAGGGAGAAACCGTATTCAATGGCGTTCTCTTTGCCCGGACGAATCAGATAGGGCTCATGGGCGGTTGCGCCCCAACTGTCGTCTCCACCGACACCCATCATGCGGTAATCAATGAACAAATCGACCATCTTTTCCGGCAGAGGGTCGGTGAGGTGGCGGTGATGGGTCTTTTCGGTACGCGGAGCGCCGTTGTCAATCGTATCGCCGCTGTCCATACTTTCCAGGGGATAGTTGGAGGCGTTCAGCTCAAAGGTGCGGTCGGCGATGAGCAGCAAACCACGTTGCGTCTTATCGGTAAGGGCGCACCAATAGATGTCCGTGCGATGGTTGTTCTCCTGTGGGCGGACATACGGCTCGTACATATCCTTGACCGGGATGGCGTACTCTCCGATGAACTGGGAGGTACGGCGGTCTCGGTAATTCTCTTTCGGACCGCGACCGTAGTAGGTCAAGTCTGTAAAGCTTTCCGGCAACTGCATCCGCAGGCCCACACGCGGTATCATCGGAGCTTGGTCTCCTTCGGCCATGAAGCGGTTGTCTACCTTGATGACTCCGCTGGCATATATCTTATAGGTGATGTTCCAACGGGCCTCTGTCTGCGGAAAACGGTAGGTCACCTTTACTGTCGTGGCATTGCTGCCCGGAGTCACTTGGAAGCTTTCGGCTTTCGGTTCCTGATAGCTTGCCTCTTTCCAGGCTTTGAGGCGGACGGGGAGGTTGGCTCCATAGTCGTTGTCCGTCGGTGCACGCCAGAAGAAGGGACGGGGACCTTGACCGTTCAGTATGTACTCGTGCTTCTTGTATAAATAGGAGGTGAGCAGACCGCTTTGCTTGTCGAAGGTGGCTTTGAAGTCGGGACCGGAGAACGCCACCAAATTTCCTTCTTCCTTAGAAGTGGCGGGCTTCTGTGCCGTAGCCTCTTTCTTGTAGAAGGTATGGACGTAGGTCTGTTCGTGTGCAATGACCGTGCCGGCCGGGAGGAAAGGTTCTGCCGTCTTGATGGCTGCATAGAACTCGATGCGTACATCTCCCGTTGTCTGTTTCTCTTTGGGTATGCCGTTCAGAAAGCCGGTGGTTACCGTCTTGCCCGGTGCAGCATGGATATTTTCAATCTTGCCACGGTAGACTTCCTTTCCATGGTCGCGGATGATGTAGTAGAAGTCGTACTTGTCGAGATTGGTGAAGGAGAAATCATTGCGGATTTTCACGGTGGAAGTCTGCTTGTCGAAATCAAGGAACTTGATGTTCTGGTAGACTTTACCCATCTCTTCTGTCTGCGGCTTGACACTGCGGTCGGGATATACCACGCCGTTGATGCAGAAATTACCGTCAGAGGGAGTGCCGTTCTCGCCATAGTCGCCGCCATAGGCCCAGTATTTGCGCCCGTCGTCTGTCTTGGCGGCAAAGCCCTGGTCTACCCAATCCCAGACACAGCCACCCTGGAGGATGGGATATTTTTCGATGATGTCCCAATACTCCTGGAAGTTGCCGAGGCTGTTGCCCATGGCATGGGCATACTCGCAAAGAATGAGGGGACGCGTCATCTCCTTGTTCCGGGCATACTTCTCCAGATAGGAAGGGGAAGCGTACATCGGGCAGTAGATGTCCGTATTCCATTCCAACAGTGCGCGTTCATACTGGATGGGACGGCTGTCGAGCGTCTTCAAGGTGTTGTAGGTAACGTAGAAATTCAATCCGTTTCCGGCTTCGTTGCCCAGCGACCAGATGATGACTGACGGATGGTTCTTGTCCCGTTCGTACATATTCATGGTACGGTCGAGGTGGGCATTCATGAAGAGCGGATTGTTTCCCAGCGTGCCGCCTACACGCAGGTCGTAACCCATGCCGTGGCTTTCTATATTGGCTTCGTCGATGACGTAGATACCATATTCGTCACAGAGTTCGTAGAAACGTTCCTGCTGGGGATAGTGACAGGTGCGGACGGTATTGACATTGTATCTCTTCCAAAGCTCGAAATCTTTCTTCATCAGTTCTTCGGAGACATAGTGACCGGTATTCTCGTTGTGTTCGTGATAGTTCACGCCTTTCACGAGGATAGGTTGTCCGTTTACCAACAGTTGCTTGTCCTTGATTTCCACTGTACGGAAACCTACTTTGCAGCTTGTCGCTTCAATCACATCCCCGTTAGGTCGCTTCAAGCTGACGACGAGGGTATAGAGGTTGGGCGTTTCGGCTGTCCATTGTAGGGGTTCCTGGATGGTCTTCTTGGTGAATTCCACTTCCGTTTGGTCACCGCTGACCTGAGTAGAGGACTGGGCTATCTGCTGGTCGTTCTTGTCCAGCAGGCGGTAACCAACGACAAATGGGGAATTTTGTCCGCTTTCATTGGTAAACTGCACCTTTACCTTGAGGATACCGTTCCGGTAGTTCTCATCCAAAGGAGACTCCACCTTGAAGTCCGTGAGATGGATTTGAGGCTGGGCATATAAGTAAATGTCCCGTTCGATACCACTGATGCGCCAGAAGTCCTGGCATTCCAGATAGTTGGCATCGGAAAAGCGGTGTATCTGAATGGCAATGACATTCTTCCCTTTCTTGGCAATGGTGCTGACGTTGAAACGCGCCGGAGTCTTTGCATCTTTACTCATGCCTACAAACTTGCCGTTGAGGTAGTAGAAGGCTGCCCCGCGTACGCCGTCGGCACTCAGGAAAATTTCCTTATCGTCCCAGTCTCCCGGAAGAGTGAACTCGCGGCGGTAGGTGCCGGTGGGATTCCATTCTTGGGGAACGTATGGAGGATTGGGCTTGTCCCAATAAGGAGGATAGCCCGAAGAACAGAATTCATAAGGCTGGTTCACATAGATGGGCGTACCGAATCCCTGCAACTCCCAGTTTCCGGGTACATTGATGTCCGGCCAGCGGCTGGCGTCCACACGGTCCATCATGAAGTCCGTGGGGCGGTCGGCGAAGGTTTCCACATAATGGAATTTCCATTTCCCGTTAAGGGACAAGCGGAAGGTTCCGTTTTGGCGGTCATTGATGACGGCATCAGCCTCCGTGACGTAGGAGGTGAACGTGCTGCGGGCAGGCTCCCGGTTGATGCTTGTCAGCTTGGGGTTGGTAATCTCTTCGTAGCGATTGTTCTCCTGAGCAGTCAGGGCAAAGGGAAACGCTGCGAGGCAAGTGAGTAAAAAATACTTTTTATTCATAATTGCTTTTATTTCTTTGTGGTAGGTTCAGAGACCGGGAATACGAGCCCTTCACGCAACCACTTCTCCAGTTCTTCCGTCCATTGACGCTTGTAGGTGAAGTTGTCCCGGAATCCCCAGCCATGTCCGCCGGTAGGGTAGGCATGCAGGCTGGCAGGCACTTTGTGGTCACGCAAGGCGAGGAAATAGCCAATGCCGTTGATGGGTGGCACTGCGTCGTCGTCCGAAGAAAGCATGATAAAAGCCTGCGGAGTGCGTGGGGATACTTGTCTTTCGAGGGAGTATTTTTGTTCCAGCTCCTGAGATGGATTTTCTCCGATAAGGTTCTTACGGGAACCTCCATGGGTAACGCCTTTCTGCATAGAAATCACCGGATAGAACAAGATCTGGAAGTCGGGACGGGTCTTGTCACTGCTGTATAGTGTGGCAAGCGAAGCTGCCAGATGGCCGCCGGCAGAAGCGCCCATGATGCCTACACGCTGAGGATTGACACCCCATTCGGCGGCATGTTCGCGTACCATGCGGATGGCTTGTTCGGCATCGGAAAGGGGCACTTCATGGTGCCCGTTGGGCATACGGTATTTCAGTACTGCATAGGTGATGCCTTGTGTGTTGAACCAGGGAGCCATGTCGTGTCCCTCGTGCTTCATGGCCAGCCCCCCGTAGCCGCCTCCCGGACACATGATGATGGCCATGCCGTTGGGGTGGGAGGCAGGGTACACCGTAAGGGTAGGGGTGGTGACATCGGACACCCATTCGTTGTTATGGTTCTGTCCGGAATTGGTCAGTTCGTTGTTATTGGGGGCACCGTTGGGCCATAGGGGCAGCTCAACGGGCTTTTGTGCAGATAACATGGTCGCTGCAAATAGAAAAGATAAAAGTAGAATCTTTTTCATGTTCTTGGTATTTAAAAGTTATTTGGTTTTCATGGAAGCTTTGATGAGGTAGAATATCAGAATGGCATAAGCACCCAGCGCCAGCACTTCGGACCAGGTGTTCTGCAACCATGCATCGTTTACGAGGTTGATTCCTCCGAAACGCATGGCAGCACTTGCCACACCCATCAATGCACCGCCGGCAATGAAACCGGAGGCAAGCAGGGTACCTTTCTCCCCGCGTTCGGCATTGAGAGCGGCATCCTTGCTGCGGCTGGTCACGTACCAGTTGATGGCACCGCCCACTACCAACGGAACATTCAGTTCCAATGGGATGAACATACCCAATGCAAATGCCAGTGCGGGAATCTTGCAGAAATTGAGGATGATGGCCAGCACTGCACCGATACCGTAGAGCGGCCAGGGCGCACCCACACCGTTCATCAACGGTTCGATAACGGCCGCCATGGCATTGGCTTGCGGAGCGGCCAGCTGTCCGCTGGTGAAACCGTATGTCTTGTTTAGGATAATCATTACACCACCTACGGTAGCGGCAGAAACGATGGTTCCGAGGAACTTCCAGGTCTCCTGCTTGGCAGGCGTGCTACCCAGCCAGTAACCGATTTTCAAGTCTGTGATGAAGCCTCCCGCCATGGACAGTGCCGTACATACAACACCGCCCATCACCAGTGCCGCAACCATCCCTTCGGGACCTTTCAGCCCTACGGCTACCATGACTACGGATGCCAGGATTAATGTCATCAGCGTCATTCCGGATACGGGGTTTGTGCCCACAATCGCAATGGCATTGGCTGCCACGGTGGTGAACAGGAAAGCGATACCTGCAACAAGCAGGATAGCTACAATGGTATGTGTCAAGTTGCCCTGCATCACATCGAAGTAGAAGAAGAGAACAACCAGCAGCAGCGTGATGATGGAACCGATGGCGATAATCTTCATGGAGATGTCCCGCTGTGTGCGTTTCACACTGGCTTCCACGTTGGACTTACCTCCCATTTCCTTGGCAGCCAGTCCTACGGCACTCTTGATGATGCCCCAAGACTTGATAATGCCGATGATACCTGCCATGGCAATGCCACCGATACCGATGCTCTTGGCATAGTATTTGAAGATTTCTTCCGGAGCCATAGCGCCTATGGTTGCCGTGATTTCGGGGTTCCATTGGTTCAGTACGGAATCTCCCCAAATCATGGACATACCGGGGATGATAATCCACCATACGGCCAGTGAGCCGGCACAGATGATGGACGCGTATTTCAGTCCCACAATATAACCCAGACCGAGCACGGCAGCACCCGTATTAACCTTGAATACCAGCTTGGCTTTCTCGGCCAGCATTTCGCCGAAGCCGCATACGCGGGTAGTGAAATTCTCGTTCCACCAGCCGAAGGTTGCCACGATGAAGTCGTATAGACCTCCGATAATACCAGCCATGAGTAATGGTTTTGCCTGGCTTCCGCCCTTTTCACCGGAGACGAGCACTTGTGTGGTGGCTGTCGCCTCGGGGAAGGGATACTTGCCGTGCATGTCGCTCACGAAATATTTGCGGAAGGGGATAAGGAAGAGAATACCCAGCACACCTCCCAGCAGGGAACTGATAAAGACTTGTGCAAAGGTGACGGTGATTTCTTTCGGATAGGTCTCTTGGAGAATATAGAGTGCCGGAAGGGTGAAGATGGCACCTGCCACGATGACGCCCGAGCTGGCACCGATAGACTGGATAATAACGTTTTCGCCCAATGCGTTTTTGCGTTTGGCGGCACCCGATACGCCGACGGCAATGATGGCGATGGGGATGGCGGCTTCGAATACTTGTCCCACCTTCAGCCCCAGATAGGCGGCTGCGGCCGAAAAGAGGATGGCCATCAGAATACCCCATGTCACCGACCAGGCATTTACTTCTGAATACTTCTTATCCGGGCTCATCAGAGGGTTGTACACTTCTCCCGGTTTCAATTCACGGAACGCATTTTCCGGTAGTCCGGTAATAGGTTCTTCTTCTTGTTTCATAGGTTTTGTAGTTTTATGTTTTTCTTTAATAGACTTCAAAGATAGTGCAAACCGAATGCAGGATAAAATGAGCAAGCTCATTATTATTCTGCTGAGGTGCAGCCTATCTTCGCATTTTAGGCAAAGAAAGCAAAAAAAAAGGAGATTTAAAAAAATCTCCTTAATTCTGTATGGTAAAATGCTTATTTGGCATCTTTAGCGGTCATGTCCCCTTCGATAAATAATCGCATGATTTCCGTTTTGGCATTGGTGCGCAGGGTAATGGATTTCTTGAAGTGTCCGGGGTATCTTCCGGTTCCATTATAAGTTACTTTCACTGTTCCAGTCTTTCCCGGTGCTATCGGTTCTTGTGAATATTCGGGAACGGTACATCCGCAGGAAGCTACAGCTTGATGGATGACAAGCGGAGCATCGCCTACGTTCGTAAACTTAAAGGTGTAGCTGACCACCGGACTGTTTTCGGAGAATGTGCCGAAGTTGTGGGTGGTCTGTTCGAATTTGATGTCTGCCTTTCCTTGTGCATAGGCATAACCGATGCTCATAACCAGCAGCATCATATAAAAAACGACTTTCTTCATGTTCTTATCTTTTTTATATTTCAACGGCGCAAAGGTAACCCATTTTCATTAAAATAATGCCTATGGCGTGCGAAATTGTATTAAATCGGGCTCAAAAGGTCTCTGTACGAATGATAAGCAGGGAAAAATAGGGGAAGCGGATGGTCGCTATCCGCTTGCTGTCATTGATATACTTCTCTTCCGGAGTGCCTACATTCTCAAAATAGTGATACCGGTATTCGGGATGCAGGCGGATGCAGCGGTGAATCTCATCGGTGCATCTGGACAGCTTCATGATGACAACCGCACTGTTTTCGCTTGTCAGTTTCTCTATCTCTTCTGTCGTAGTAATGCCGGGTATCACCGTCAGCCGCTCTTCCTGGCTGGCCACATGGAGCCCGCCCAGTGCGCCGGCGGCAATGAAGGCGGGGATACCGGGGATGTGTTTCACGGGGATGCCGTCTGCCTGCAGTTTGTCATATACATAATGTATGGAAGAGTAGAATCCGGCATCTCCTTCGGCAACGATACAGACCTTCTTTCCTTGTTGCCGGAGGGTGGAGCTCTCCATATAGACCTCGTCGTAGGCGCTCAGGGCTTTTTCGCGCTGTTTGCTCATGGGGAGTGGAAAGCGGTGCACCGTGTTTTCCGGAATGTCGAGTTGCAATAGGATGTCGGCTGCGCGTGAAACTCTGTTTCCATCTTTGGCCAGTGTCTCGGGACAGAATATACAGTCGGCTGTCTGCAGGGCTTTCAAGCCTTTTACGGTAATCAGTTCCGGTTCGCCGGGACCGAGAGATACAAATATGACGGGGAACATTTGCATGAAGACATTAAAGGTTAAAAATTAAAGAACAGCAAAACGGCTACAAAAGTGGGGAAATAATCAGTAGCAAACAAGATATTCGCTATCTTTGTTATTTACTAAAACAATCTGTTTTTTATGGATTATCAACTGAACACCCGCTTGAATGGCAACATAGCCATGACTTCCAGCTACCATGAGCGTGCGTCGCTGCAACGTGACAAGACTCTGTATAAATTCATTTGGGTACAGAGCGGTACGCTGACTCTGGAAATAGACCATATCCCCATGCGCCTGGAAAAGGATGAAATCGTGACCTTGACCCCGTTGCATCACCTGGAGGTAAAAGAGGTGGACGGTGAATACCTGACGTTTGTATTCAACAGCAATTTTTATTGCATCTATGGACATGACAACGAGGTCTCTTGCAATGGATTCCTTTTTTATGGCTCTTCCAAGGTGATGAAACTGGCACTTTCTGCCGGGCAGTCTTCCAACTTGCATGACATAGTCCGCATTTTCCGGCAGGAATCGGTCATCCATGACAACCTGCAGGAGGAGATGCTGCGCATTGTCTTGAAACGTTTCATCATTACCTGCACACGCATTGCGCGCCAGCTTTTCGGGGTGGGGCAGGAGAAGGAAAAGACGTTTGACATCATCCGGCAGTATTATGTGCTGGTGGACCGGCACTTCAAGGAGAAGAAGCAGGTGCAGGATTATGCCGATATTCTTTGCCGTTCTCCCAAGACACTTTCCAATCTGTTCTCGACCTGCGGGTTGCCTTCCCCTTTACGGGTGATTCATGACCGCATTGAGGCAGAAGCCATGAGATTGCTGCTGTATACCCACAAAAGCGCTAAGGAAATCAGCTCCATTCTGGGCTTCGAAGACTTGTCCGCGTTCAGCCGTTTTTTCAAGAAAATGACCGGCGAGAGTGTCTCGGACTACCGGAAAAGAGTGAAACGGGAAGAATTGCCAACTGTTGCGGAATAATTGCCATTTCGTACGTGGTGGAAAACAAGGAACTTTGCAAAAACAAAAATCAAGTCATATTACTGAAACCATTTAAAAAGTAGAACAAAGATGAAAACGAAATTGCAAAACTTGTTTATGGCTGCGTTGACGCTGGCCGCTTCCACTCAAAAGTTGGGTGTTAATTTGATTCGTGTAGCCATCCTGGTTATTTTCGTATGGATTGGTGGGTTGAAATTCTGGAATTATGAGGCTGAAGGGATTGTCCCTTTTGTGGCGAACAGCCCGTTCATGAGCTTCTTTTATACAAAGAGTGCCCCGGAGTACAAGGAGTATAAGCTGAAAGAGGGCGAGTTCAATGAGGCGAAACATCAGTGGCACGTGGAGAACAATACGTATGGTTTCTCCCACGGTCTGGGCATTCTGATTATGGCCATCGGCATCCTGACATTTCTGGGGATATTCTCTCCGAAAATCGGACTGGCGGGAGCCGCACTTGCCATTGTCATGACGATGGGTACCCTCTCTTTCCTGGTGACAACCCCTGAGGTGTGGGTGCCCGACTTGGGAAGCGGGGAGCACGGCTTTCCGTTGCTGACGGGGGCAGGGCGCTTGGTCATCAAGGATACGGCCATTCTTGCCGGTGCCATTGTCGTACTGTCTGACAGTGCAAAAAGAGTATTGAACCAATTAAGGAAATAGACGTATGAAACAGTATGATGCCATTATCATCGGATTCGGCAAAGGCGGAAAGACGCTGGCTGCCGAGTTGGCAAAACGGAAGCTGGACGTTGCCGTAGTGGAGCGTTCGGAAAAGATGTACGGAGGGACATGTATCAATATCGGTTGCATTCCCACAAAAACATTGGTGCATGCGGCAAAGCATGCGGACAAAGACGCTTCTTGGGAGGTCAAGAAGGCATACTATCGTCAGTCCATTGCAAGGAAGGAAGAGGTCGTCTCTTTCCTGCGTCAGAAGAACTATCACAATCTGGCCGACAATCCTCATATAACGGTCTATACGGGTATCGGCTCCTTTGCAGGTCCGGATGTGGTGGAAGTTGGGATGGTGGAAGGGACATTACAATTGCAAGCTCCCCGGATATTCATCAATACGGGTGCCGAAACCGTCATTCCACCGATAGAGGGGATACAAGGTAACCCACGGGTATATACCAGCACCTCCATTATGGAACTGACTGAGCTGCCGGCACAGCTCGTCATTGTAGGTGGGGGATACATCGGACTAGAATTTGCTTCCATGTAT
>ULWD01006172.1_pt1 | contig 11883 bp, 10 predicted proteins | sample 1960011 | NCBI WGS metagenome assembly ULWD01 (sample SAMEA4835803, study PRJEB28245) | human gut metagenome | biome: gut microbiome; material: fecal sample | place: Denmark | collected 2008 | reverse complement strand
CCGCCGTGCCGCTCCTGCCTCCGGGCGCGTCGGTCATCATCACCGCCTCGGCCGAATATTACACGCCCAACAAGCTGCTGCTGGATTACGCGGCGTCGAAGTCGGCCGTGACGGCTTTCGGTGTGGCGTTGTCGAAGTATCTGCTCGACAAGGGTGTCCGCGTGAACAGCGTGTGTCCGGGGCCGACATGGACGCCGCTCGAAGTTTCGGGCGGCAATCCCGACGAGGACATTCCCCGGCACGGTGCGGATACGCCGCTCGAACGCGCCGCACAACCCGCCGAGATGGCCGGCATCTACGTGTTCCTCGCATCGTCCGAGGCAAGCTATATCACGGGCGAGATATACGGCATCACGGGCGGGCTGAGCGGGAAATAGCCCGATAATCAGGTAACAACAATATAAGTGAAATCATGAAAAAACAAGACTTGCAGAATCCGGTGGACGCCTATTTCACCGGGGAATTTCCGAAACAGCGGCAGCCCGCACCGGGCGTCGAACAGCAAATGACACCCCGTCCCGATACGGGCGAGGAGAGCTACCGCGGTCTGGGCCGCCTGAAAGGGCGCAGGGCGCTCGTCACGGGCGGCGATTCGGGCATCGGCCGGGCCGTCGCCGTCGCCTTTTCGCGCGAAGGGGCCGATGTGGCGATCAACTACCTCGCCTCGGAGCAGCCGGACGCCGAGACGCTGCGCGACGACATCGAAGCGCACGAGGGGCGCATCGTCCTGCTTCCGGGCGACCTGAGCCGGGAGGCGACCTGCCGCGAGGTGGTGCGCGAGACCGTCCGGCAGCTCGGAGGAGTGGACATTCTCGTGCTCAACGCCGGCACACAGACCGCCCTCCACGGAATCGAGGAGCTTTCCACCGAACAGCTGGTCCGCACGTTCGAGACGAACGTCTTCGCGATGTACTGGATGGCGCAGGAGGCCCTGCCGCATCTTGCGGAGGGCGCGTCGATCATCACCACCTCCTCCATCGAGGCTTTCTCGCCCAATGCGCACCTGCTGGACTACGCCGCGACCAAAAGCGCCATCGTGGGCTTCACCAAAGCGCTCGCCAAGCAGCTCGCCCCGAAAGGCATCCGCGTGAACAGCGTTGCGCCCGGCCCCGTGTGGACGGCGCTCCAGATTTCGGGCGGACAGTTCCCCGAAAAGATTCCCGAATTCGGAAAGAGCACGCCGCTCGGACGCGCCGGACAGCCCGTCGAGGTGGCTCCGGTCTACGTCTTCCTTGCGTCCGACGAGGCGAGCTTCATCACGGGGCAGACCATCGGAGTGACGGGCGGCAAGTAGAGGTGTCCTGAAACTCCACGGGGACAGACTGAAAGCCCTGCACGGCTGCGAAGCGCAGGAAAGCCCCGGCATGCAAAACTGAAAATGCCGGGGCTTGAATCTTGCGGGAAGCGGTGAATTTTTATGGAATCCGAACCTTTGCAACGCATGAGGATGCGTCGTTACATCGAAAACGCATAGGTCACGGTTTTTCCGATCGGCCACGTTTGTCCCTGAATACCGAAACTGTGCGGTGCCGTCTGGTCGAGGTTTTCCCCATCGAGCCAAACGTGAATATAAAGGTCTGCCTGAATCGTATGCGGAAACATCATCAGGGTTTGGTCCCCTTCCGTAATTTGCTGTCCGGAAACCAACGGTATATCGAGGTCGAACGTATAGGTGTTTCGGGTCGCTGACGTACCTCGCGGGATTTCCCATATCAAACCCCCTTCCGCATCGAGCTGCATGGTGCAGTCTCCGGTAGTGGGAATATCAGCCAGCTGAACCCTGCGAATGCGCCTGCCGCTGTTCTGCTCCGCCACTGACTTGACCCTGAACTGAATGGCCGTCAGCGCATGGCGGAAAGTCAGCGGCATCCCTTTTCCCGGATAGACCAGTACGTCGTAGTCCTCGCTGCGTACGGCATCGGGCGTTGCTATCAGCAGGTCTATCTGGTCTGTCACGTTAGCGGGAACCCGGTAGCGAATTTTCGGAATACCTCCGTCATTGGCCGTCGACAGGAGTCTTGAACCCGACGGAAGACTGTAGGGCGCATATGCGAAGAACCGAACCCACTCTTTGTTTTTTGGCCAGAAATAGCGGCGGCCGTCAGGCACCCACCGATTGCTTACGGCATTCCGGCTCACCCGGACATTGTACATCAGGTTCGGCTTGCATTGTTCGTTCCAGTCACCCGAATAGGCGTATGCCGAAACTCCGAAGGAGTCGTAAAAATCCGCTTCGTCCTCGATCTGCACACTGCGCGTTGCGGCCTGCGGACGTCCGGGAATTCCGTCCGTGACGATCGTTTCGAGAAACATCGGGCGCTCCGCACCTGCGTCCTCCTCCCTTATCGCATCCGACGGGCGTTCCCGCATCCGGCCGTCGGAACCCAACGCGGCGGCTTGCGGCACAGCGGCGGCGGGTTTCGACCAGCCGTCCACGACCTCGAAACAAACCGGATCGGTTCCCGTCAGCAAGGCTTCGCCCACCTCTTTCGTACACGACAACAAGCATAATCCTGCGGCAAGGAGCAGTGCAGGACGAAATATTGCGAATAAAGTCGATTTCATACCGTTCGTAAATTTATTTCGGCGAAGTCCCTTCCGGGGACCTCCTTGCAACCGGGAGGGGAGATTCAACCCCGCCCGGTCATAAGCGACCGCCTCCTCCGTTCCGTCCGCCGGAAGCGAACGGAGGGAGAAGGGGTTTATAAACTATAACTGGATATCCTTGTCGGCAGGATCGGTCGGAATCCAATCGTCCACGGTCACGGTGAACCAGATATAATTGCCTAAAATATCATCGCCGCCTTCTTTCCATTCTTCGGGATCGTACTTGCCGACGCCGTTATCCGTGAAATGGAGCGTGTAGTAGGTATAGTGGATGCCGGGTTTCCAGACGGCGTTGGAGAAGAGTCCGATGGCGCCCCAGCCGAAATCACCGTCTGTCACTGTGCTGTTGTCTTTCTTGGTAGCTCCCGGTTCAGGAAATATCTGCGTCCAGCCTTCAAATTCGTTGTCTGCGTTTAACTTCTTGCGCAGAACACGCATCTCGAAAGCAAGGTAGGCGCCCTGAGTACTGGTAGTTTCCGGCCAAACATAATTGACATTCTCATAATAATAGTTGTTTTTAACAAAATCCTGCGGAATCAGCAACCACTGGTCGCCCTCCAGCAGATCCTTGGCTTCTGCAGTCGTTCCGTCTAATTCGACTATCTCGCCAAGTGTATAATCATAACGTTGCAGATTTACGTTGTGAGCAGCTCCGTCACCATAGGTCAAACTGCCTGCAGGGTTCGGGGCATTGATCGTCCAATTCTCAAGCGGAATCAGGTTCTGCTCCGGATTCGATGTCGAGCCTGTAATGTTTTCGTCCGTCGTATAATCTGCATTATCGTCGGCGCGGAACTTGAACGTACCCGTCGAAGGAATGTTACGCAGGGCGACGCTTCTGATTTCGACCTTCAGATCCTCACCGCTCTTCTTGGCCTTGAGGGAAATCTGCGACAGGATGTGGCGGAAATTCAACGCAACTGCCGATTCCTTGACGCCTGCATCTTTGGGGTCCTTGATCGTTCTGGCGATAATGATGTCCGTTTGGTTCGCTATCTCTTTTGCCGGAACGTATTTGTTGATCATATGCGGGGCTTCGACGCCGTTATTATGCCATTTGGGCTGCGATACATATTCTCCGGTTTCGAATTTCGTCACACCGTCGCTCTTGTAGGCTTCCGCCGAGCCGTGTCCCGGAGCCAGTTTGGCCGGATACCATGCGGCGAACGTCAGTTCATAGCTCGGCCACGAATAATTTTTGTCCAAGAAAAATCCCTTGCGTGTTTCGTTATCGCCGATTTGCTTCTCCGCGTATTTGGCCAACTGACGGTTGAAGTAGAATGCACCGTCGCCATATGCCACGACATAGAAGCCGTTTGCGTCCTTTTCCATCGTTTCCTTGTTGGTAATGGTACCGCGCGTCGCCTTGGGCACGGACGGCGAAAAAGAGATGTGACTCAAACCTTCGGGGTTGGAGTTGGTGCTGATCGTTTCGTTCTTCGAGCAAGCCGTAAAGGCTGCTGCGACAGCAACGGATAAAAGTACTTTTTTCAACATAGCTAAGAGTATTTAGGATTGTTACATCGGAATTTCGATTTTGACGCTTCCCCAGTCATCCACCGAGGGATTCATACCGCCGCCGGGAGCATCGTCCGTAAACCGCAGCCCGTCGAGGACGATATGCACGCGGTGCGGATCGGCTGCCCCGTGTATCTGCGGCGTCACCACATCCTCGGCATCGCCATAGACCTGATACTGCTGCGCACCGCGCGTCATGATGCCGTAGACGACGATCTTGTGAGGTACGGCCGGTTCAGGGCAGTGGCCGAAAGTGTGGAAATGCGCCTCCACGGTAGTCGCGTCGGCCTTGCGGAATTCGAACGGAAGAATGCAGGGGGCATCGCGGAGCGCATCGGCGACAAGGCAGTAGGCTCCGGCCATACCCGAAAGGGTTCCGCTGATCTGCACCACCTTGTCCATGTTTTCCACGTTGCGGATTTCGACCGTATAGGTGCAGACCCTTTCGGTGGGCGTCAGCGTGACGGTCGTCGTCTCGTTGCGCCGCAGCGTCAGCTCCCCGCAGCAGTCGCCGTAGAGATATTCGGGGGTGCGCACGACCTGCTGCGTCTCGGTGCCGTCGGCACGCGGTACATTGCTCGAAGAGCGGTTCAGCGGAGCGAGCAGGCTCTCCTGAGGCGTATAGAATTCGAACGTGTCGTATTGTTCCGTATTGCGGGCATGGGTCGATTCCATATCCCCGTTATGGCAGATAATCCGGTAATTGCCCGGAGACAACTGCACCGTACCGCCGTCGCGTCCCGTAAATTCGTACTGTACCGGGCGGCCGCCCTCTTCGGGGAAGAATCGGACATACATACATTCGGGATTCGCTCCGGGCAGCTGCGACCAGTCGAAAAGTACACGCACGAAACCCACGTGCGGATGCTCGTAGCAGAGTTCCTTGTGTTCGCACGCCGTCATCGCCAGCAGGGCGAGCAGCGTCCAGAAGCGCATGATCCGTTTCATCGTGCACCTCCTTTCTGCCCGTTGCGGCCGCGCCACGGCAGCCATACGAGCGAAATTTCCGCTTTCGTCGGCCCGAACCAGCGGAGCCGGTGCGTGGACTGCCAGACATAACAGTCGTCAATATGTCTGTATTTCTTATATTTGCCGCCGAAATATCCCACCCCGATCGTGAAATCGAGATTCAGCCGGCGGCCGACAGGATGCGAATAGCCGTAGGAGATACCTGCGCCCCAGCTCCATCGGTCGGCGAGGGAACCGTTCCGACTGACGGCGAAGTCATAGGTAGTCATCTGGCCGTAGAGTCCGACGTGGTGGCCCGTCAAAGGGTTCTCGTGCGCCGCACGACCAACCCACCTGCGAATCTCCACGTCGCCCCCGTAGGTGCGCCAGAAGAAATTTCCGCGGGGTTTGTTCCACCACGAATACATCCAGCCGGCGCCTACGGACCAGTTGCGGCCGAGGTAGAACTCCGCACCTATATTAGGTACGAGGGCGGCATCATACAGAAGATTTGTTTTCAGGCCCCAAAAATGTGGGGGGGGGAATTTTTAGGTACGGAAGAGACGCTGCCGGCGGCCGTCAGCTCCGTTGCCGATGCGACCGAATCCGCTAAAAGACTTGTTGCCGGGGCATCTTCGACCGGCATTTCGACGGGGGCGCAGGCTGAACGGAGGCAAATACCGAATCTGCTTCGGGGCGTGATTCGGGGAGACGTTCGATTACGCTGACGACAGAGACGCCCGAATTGCGCAATTCGGGGAAGAGATGTTCGTACATATACCAATAGGGGCGCCCGCCGTGCAGCATGCCCAAGCGGCGCATGCGCCCGTCCACGACCTGTCCGTTGCGAACGATCCATTCAGGGGTATTGCGCAAAAGAGCCAGCACCTCGTCGCGGTGGCGCATGTCGGAAACCTCTACCAGTTCGATCAGCCCCTGCCAGTCGATGCCGAGCGATCTCTCCTGCACCAAACTGTCAGGCAACGCAAGGTGCGAGCGGAGATAGGCCGCGACGTTGGACACGCGTTTTGCGGAAAGACGGCGGTTGGCTGCTGTGGTGCCTTCGGGCGAGCACCCGGCGGCGACATGAATCGTTTTCAAGCGCCGTGTCGGATCTTCCTGAATCGTTTTCAGCGCGGTTGCGAAAGCCTCCATGCGCACGCCGTTCTCCCTGTAATCGGATTCTGGTGCAGCATATCCCTGACGAAAATAGATCCGGAGTGCGAGCGTATCGGAAACAGGCTGTTCGAGGGCATACGACATGCCCGGCAACAGCAGCCCTGTCAGAGAAATGACGAGTAATATCAAATTAAGTCTCATTGTCAGCGAGAGTATCAAAACAGATCTCAATGTCAGTAAGTCTTATTCGGTCGTTCCGAACCCATCGAGCGTACGCAGCATCGACGGGAAGAGTCATGAATTCATATAGCAAAAATAAATATATTTTTTCAAATTTCCCCCCCCCATCATTTTTTTTGCAACAAAATCGATAATAAGAGCACTGCAATGTAAAATAGGGACGCCCCCCCCCTCGATCGCTGGCGACGATGCTGTTGATTTGCAGGTTTACCTGTAATAGCGTATTATGCGTAATTCGCGACCAATTTTATTCCGGTCAAAAGTTGGTCACGAGTTGGATCGTAAAAACCTGCTTCAGAATAGGTTTTACGCGATTGTTCTGAAAACGAAAAAAACCTTATATATCATTGATATATAAGGTTTTGCTCTATTTTGCAGTTTGTTGCGACTGCTTTCAAGGGTGGAAGATGGGGCTCGAACCCACGACCTTCGGAACCACAATCCGACGCTCTAACCGACTGAGCTACATCCACCGTGTGACCGTTGTCCGGTCGTATCGGGATGCAAATGTAATATACTTTTTCGGTCCGTGCAAAAAAATCGCCCGAAAAATTGCGCCGCGTGACAAAATGACAGTCCGGTATGTACCTTTGTCACCCTGCATCTGCCAAAAACCGGTTGGCACATCAATTGATGGGAAGGAGGTTGCAAATGCTAACTAATACATCATTATAAACCAAAAACAACAAAAGCTATGAATGTAAAACCATTATCGGACCGTGTACTGATTCTGCCGAATCCTGCGGAGGAGAAGACGGCGGGCGGATTGATTATCCCCGACACGGCGAAGGAGAAACCGCTGGCAGGTAAAGTAGTCGCAGCTGGCCCCGGCACCTCGGAGGTCAAGATGGAGGTCAAGGCCGGCGATCAGGTGCTTTACGGCAAGTATGCAGGTCAGGAGATTCAGATCGACGGCGTCGATTACCTGATCATGAAACAGAGTGATATTTTAGCGATCATCTAATAAAGGAAAAACAATCATGGCAAAGGATATCAAATACAATGTTGAGGCGCGCGAGCTGCTCAAGGAGGGTGTCGATGCGCTGTCGAACGCCGTAAAGGTCACGCTCGGTCCCAAAGGCCGCAACGTGATTATCGACAAGAAATTCGGTGCGCCGCAGATCACCAAGGACGGTGTGACGGTAGCCAAGGAGGTGGAGCTGGAAGACGCTTTCGCCAACATGGGCGCCCAGATGGTCAAGGAGGTAGCTTCGAAGACCAACGACGACGCGGGTGACGGTACGACCACCGCGACGGTGCTGGCACAGTCGATCATCGGCGTGGGTCTGAAGAACGTGACGGCGGGTGCCAACCCGATGGACCTGAAGCGCGGTATCGACAAGGCGGTGCTGAAGGTCGTGGAGTCGCTGCGCAAGCAGAGTCAGGAGGTCGGCACGGACTTCGCCAAGATCGAGCAGGTCGCCACCATTTCGGCCAACAACGACGAGACGATCGGCAAGCTGATCGCCGAGGCGATGGGCAAGGTGAACAAGGAGGGCGTCATCACCGTCGAGGAGGCCAAAGGCACCGAGACCCACGTGGAGGTGGTCGAGGGCATGCAGTTCGACCGCGGTTATATCTCGGCCTACTTCATGACCGATCCCGAAAAGATGGAGGCGCAGCTTGAAAAGCCTTACATCCTGATTACCGACAAGAAGGTTTCGACGATGAAGGAGCTGATGGGCGTGCTGGAGCCGGTGGCTCAGAGCGGCCGTTCGCTGCTGATCATTGCCGAGGACGTGGACGGCGAGGCTCTTTCGGCGCTCGTTGTCAACAAGCTGCGCGGCACGCTGAAAATCGCGGCCTGCAAGGCTCCGGGCTTCGGCGACCGCCGCAAGGAGATGCTCGAAGACATCGCCATCCTGACGGGCGCTACCGTGATCTCGACCGATAAGGGTATGAAGATCGAGGATGCCGACCTTTCGATGCTCGGAACGGCCGACAAGGTGACGCTCAACAAGGAGAACACCACGATCGTGGACGGCGCCGGCAAGAAGGAGGAGATCGCGGCCCGTGTGGCTCAGATCCGCGCTTCGATCGAGAAAGCTACGTCGGACTACGACAAGGAGAAGCTGCAGGAGCGTCTTGCCAAGCTCGCCGGAGGTGTCGCCGTGCTGTATGTGGGCGCCGCTACCGAGGTGGAGATGAAAGAGAAGAAAGACCGTGTGGACGACGCGCTGGCCGCAACCCGCGCCGCAGTCGAAGAGGGTATCGTTCCGGGCGGCGGTGTGGCATACATCCGCGCTACGGCGGCTCTCGACGGCATGAAGGGCGACAACGAGGACCAGACGACGGGTATTCAGATCGTGAAACGTGCGATCGAGGAGCCGCTGCGTCAGATCGTCGCCAATGCCGGCGGCGAAGGCTCGGTTGTCGTCAACAAGGTGAAGGAGGGCAAGGACGCCTTCGGTTACAACGCCCGCGACGACAAGTACGAGGACCTGCTGAAGGCCGGTATCATCGACCCGACCAAGGTGTCGCGTGTCGCGCTGGAGAATGCCGCTTCGATCGCTTCGATGTTCCTGACGACCGAGTGCGTGCTGGCCGAGAAGAAGTCCGACGCTCCCGCCATGCCGGCAATGCCCGCAGGCGGTATGGGCGGCATGATGTAATCATCGGTTGCCATATGAAAACCGGAGACCATGAGGTCTCCGGTTTTTTTGTTGTCGGGAGCCGTCTCCGGCCGTCACAGCCCGCCGGTCCCGTGACCGGGAGGGGCGGCTCACGGCATCCACTCCAGCACGCCGGTGACGGGGTTTGCGGCGCGCCATGCCTCGAATTCGGCGTAGGTGCGGACTCCGTCGCGCAGCACGGCCTGATAATATTCGATACCCATGATTTTCTCGGTCTCCGGAGTTTCGTATTTGAGCCGGAGGATGGTTTCGCGCGTTTGGTCGGTCAGCACGGCGGCGATCCGGTCGGCAACCCGTTCGAAATAGCCGTCGTAGGCCGAGCCTTTCGGCATGTGGATCATGTCGATCTGCCAAAGCTGGTCGTCGGCGTCGGCATACCATGCGTGCCATTCGAGGCACTCCTCGCTCGTGTCGAGCAGGTTGCCGTATTCGATGCGGCGGATGCGGCTGTTTTCGGCCAGCCGGGCCATGGCGGCGAAGCTGTCCGCTACGCGCAGGGGCGATGAGTAGATGTGGAAGTCGATGTCGCGGTGCGTCATCAGCAGTCCCGTGCGGAGCGAGCCGACCAGATGCGGTTCGGCGCCCACGGAACGCCAGATGCTTTCGATGCCGCTGTCGCGGATGACCTCTTGGGCGCGCTGCTGGTTCGCGGCGGCGAGGGTGCTGAGTTTGTCCATTGTGCGATGCTATGAAGGGTTAAAAGAACTTGCCGGAGCGAATTCGTTCCGGCAGGCTTGCGGTTTGTCGGGGTGTTATTTGCCGAGCAGGATGCGGGCCTGCGCGACTGCAGCGTCGGTTATCCGGCTGCCTGAGAGCATTTTGGCGATCTCGGTGATGCGTTCTTCGGCCGTCAGACGCCGGATGCCGGTGCGTCCGTCCTGCTTGTAGACCACGAAGTGGGCCGAGCCTTTCGAGGCGACCTGCGGCAGGTGGGTGATGTCCACGACCTGCATCGTCGCCGAGAGCGACTCGATGATCTCTCCCATGGCGTCGGCGATGCGCCCCGAAACGCCCGTGTCGATTTCGTCGAAGATGACCGTCGGCAGCTGCATGCACCGGGCCAGCAGGGCTTTGAGGGCCAGCATGACGCGGGAAAGCTCGCCGCCCGAAGCGATCCGCTCGACGGGCTGGGGCGTTGCGCTGCGGTTGGCCGTAAAGAGGAAAACCACATTGTCGCGGCCCGTGCGGCCCAGTTCGGCGAGCGGCGTCAGCGCCACTTCGAACACCGTGTCGGGCATGCCCAGCTGCGTCAGCGTCGCAAGGATCTGTTTCGCGAAGCCTGCGGCGGCTTTTTCGCGGGCTTTGTGCAGGCGGTCGGCCAGTGCGGCCGCTTTCTGCTCGGTTTCGTGCAGCGCTTTTTCGGTCGCGGCGATCTCCTCGTCGCCGTGGACGATGGCCGCCAGCCGGGCGGCGTAACCGTCGCGTGCGGCGATCAGTTCGGCTTCGGAGACGGCGCGGTGCTTCTGCTGGAGCGCATAGAGGGTGTCGAGACGCGCCGAGAGCTTCGCCAGCCGTTCGGGGTCGGCGTCGATCCGTTCGCAGTCGGCGGCCGCGGCGTTGTCGATGTCTTTCAGCTCTTCGAGCACCGAGTGGATGCGCTCGGCGTACTCCCCGGCGGCGGGGTAGTGTTCGCGGATGCGTACGAGGTCGTTTTCCGAGTTTTTGAGCAGGGTGAGAATTCCCGTTTCGTCGGCGTCGAATGCGTTGCGGAGCGTGGTGAGGACTTCGCCGATGCGGTCGGCGTTTTCCAGTACGGCAAGTTCCGCTTCGGTCGCGGCCTGCTCGCCTTCGCGGAGGTTGGCGGCGGTCAGCTCTTCGCACTGGAAACGCAGCCACTCCTCGTCGCGGCGGCCGTCGGCGGCCGCTTCGCGCAGGGCTGCGAGTTGGCGCCGCAGTTCGGAAAGCCGGGCGTACTGCGCCGTGTACTGCGCGAGCAGCCCGCCGTTTCCGGCCACGGTGTCGAGCGCCGAGGTGCGGAACTCCTCCGAGGAGAGAATCAGGTTCTGGTGCTGGGAGTGTATGTCGATCAGGCGGGTGCCGAATTCGCGCAGCTGCGCGAGCTGTACCGGAATGTCGTTGATGAAGGCGCGGCTCTTGCCGGCCGGGGTTATCATGCGCGTAACGTGCGTTTCGGGAGCATAGTCGAGGTCGTTCTCGTCGAAGAACGACTTCATGCCGCGGCCCGAAAGGTCGAAAGTCCCTTCGACCACGCAGTTGCGCGCCGCGTCTTTCATGGCCGAGCCGTCGTTCTTGGCTCCGAGCAGCAGGCCCAAAGCACCGAGCAGGATGGATTTGCCGGCTCCCGTCTCACCCGTGATGATGTTCAGGTGCGGGTCCAGCTCCATTTCGAGCTTTTCGATAAGCGCGTAATTCTCAACCGACAGACGACGTAACATGGCGGCCTATTTTAACAGTGATTCGATTTTATCGGCGATGCGTTCCGCGACTTCGGACTTCGGCATCAGGGGCAGTTCCTCCCGGCCGCTGCGGTCGATGAAGGTGACTTTGTTGGTGTCGCCGCGGAATCCGGCCCCGGCGTCGCGCAGCGAATTGAGGACGATGAAGTCGAAGTTTTTCTTGGCGAGCTTGGCTTCGGCGTTGGCCTGTTCGTCGTGGGTTTCGAGCGCGAAGCCCACCAGCAGGCGGCTGCCTTTGCGTGCGCCCAGTTCGGCGGCGATGTCACGCGTACGGCGCAGGGTGATGCACATTTCGCCGCCGCATTTTTTGATTTTCGTCTCCGAAACGGCATCGGGCGTGTAGTCCGCGACGGCCGCGCACATGACGGCTCCGTCGGCTCGGTCGAAAGCCGCGGTGGCGG
>ULWD01007245.1_pt1 | contig 11933 bp, 6 predicted proteins | sample 1960011 | NCBI WGS metagenome assembly ULWD01 (sample SAMEA4835803, study PRJEB28245) | human gut metagenome | biome: gut microbiome; material: fecal sample | place: Denmark | collected 2008 | reverse complement strand
TATCTGGGTGAGCCGGTAGAGGAAGCCATTATCAGTGTCCCTGCTTATTTTAATGATATGGGGCGGAATGCGACGAAGCGGGCCGGACTTCTGGCCGGGCTTAAGGTGGAACGGATTATCAACGAGCCGTCGGCGGCAGCTCTGGCATGCCAGAACAGAAAGCAGGAAGAAGATGCAACGATCCTGGTGTTTGACTTTGGTGGAGGAACGTTGGATGTTTCTGTGGTAGAGTGTTTTGATAATGTGATCGAAATTCTGGCAGTAAGTGGAGATAACCAGCTTGGCGGTCAGGATTTTGACGATGCGATTGTGAAGTATTTTCTAAGGCATTGTGAGATCGATCCGAAGAATCTGACAGCACAGACAAGGGCGATTCTGCGAAGCAGCGCAGAAAAATGTAAAAAAGAGCTGACAGAAAAGACATCGGCAGAAATGGTGGTCCGGTGTGAACAGATTGATCGGAAACTGGAAATTACCAGAAGGGAACTTGTAGAGGCAGCAGCAGAGCTGTTTGAACGAATGGGCAGGCCGGTAAGGCAGGCACTTATGGATGCAGAGATCAACGTGGAGGATTTGAATCAGATTGTTCTGGTGGGAGGATCCTGTAAAATGCCGGTTGTCCGGCAGTATTTGCAGCATCTTTTTAAGCGGAAGGATCTGCAGACATTGAATCCGGATCATATGATTGCATTAGGTGCGGGTGTATGTGCAGGAATCAAAGAGCGGGATGAGGAGATTAAGGATATGCTGCTTACGGATATCTGCCCGTTTTCCCTTGGAACAGGTATTGTCAACTATAATGAGCCGGAAAGGGATCAAATGAGTGTTATTATTCCGAGGAACAGTGCACTTCCCTGCAGCAGAAAGCACATATATTGTACAGTTTATGATAATCAGTCCAGAATATGCATTCAGGTGTATCAGGGAGAAGCAATGCATGTAGAAGATAATATCCGGCTCGGAGAACTCTCTTTTGAGATTCCGGAACGGCCACGAGGTGAAGTGTATTGTGAGGTGACTTATACCTATGATATTAACGGTGTTTTGGAAGTAGACGTTTCTGTTCCTGCTACAAAAGAGAAAAAGCAGCTTGTTATTGTCAATAAGGATCTGGGAATGACGCAGGAACAGATTGAGGCGAAGTTGAAGGAATATGAAAAACTGAAGCTCAGTCCTCTGGAGCAGGAAGAAAACAAATACGTTCTTGCCTGGGCAGAGCGGCTTTTCATGCAATGCAATTCCGGTATGAGGAAGGAAATTGAAAACAGAAGGGCGTACTTTATCCATGTACTGCGTGATGATCCGGATCATGCCATAAAAGCCAGAAAATATCTGATGGTCTTTCTGGCAGCAACGGAAAAGATGATGGAGAATTACATCAACTGGGATGAGGAGTCTCTGGAATCCGGTGAGTGGTATCAGGAGGATGAAGAACAGCAGGAGATGGAAGATCTGTTTCAGGAATGGGATAATGAGTAGGTAGACAATATGAACATATATCAGGTATTAGGAATTTCTCCTACCAAAGATAAAAAGGTCATCCGGAAGGCCTATGCAGGACTGATCCGTAAATATCATCCGGAAGAACATCCGGAGAAGTGGAAAGAGATCCACGATGCGTATATGGTTGCCATGCAGAGAGCAGATGAAGACCGGCCATTGCACGAGGAACCAAAGCCACAGCGCAAGGAACAGAAGCCACAGCGCGAGGAACCAAAGCCGCAGCGCGAGGAACAGAAGCCAGAACGCGAAGAACAGAAGCCAGAGCGCGAGGAACCAAAGCCAATGTGCGAGGAACCAAAGCCACAGCAAGAAGAACAGAAGCCACAGCGCGAGGAACAAAAGCCCCAGCGCGAGGAACAAAAACCACAGCACGAAGAACAGAAGTCACAGGAAAAAGCCGCGGGAGTTCACAGAAAAAGCGAAAGCAGGAGGGTTAAACCGAAGTGGCCAGAGCCGGAGGAGGATCTGTTTGGAAACTTAGAGGAACTGACCGAGACAGCAAAAAAGGAACGGCAGGAAGAGAGACAGAGCCAGTTAAAGGCCGCGATAGAACAACTCCATGCACTTTGTAAACCGAAAAAACTGCAATTCCTGCAATGGAAGGAGTTTTTCCGGAAGGAGGAATATCAGTGGGCTGTCCGGCAGGGAGAATTCCTGTATGAGCTGGCAAATTGTCTAAAAGGGCATGTGATGGGACGCAGACTGTATCATTTTCTTCTTGAGCAGATACAGATCATTGAGAACGATAATCGTGTGTCTGGTGAAGTCCCAAAGAGACAAGGAGCATATGATGCCTATCGAATGGTCAGGATGGAACTCGAGACCAATTATCAAAGAAATCATCCGGCTGTGCAGAAAATATTACTTTTTGTATTATTGCTGGCTATCGCCGGTACGGTACTGTTTTCCTTCAAGTGGAAAGCCGGAAAAGCGGACCGTCAGTCCGAGGCGGACCAGATGGTAGACAGGGAATATGTGGAAGAATATTATGAAAACATTTTGCCGGATGAAATGACCGAGAATATACTTAAAATGCTGGATCTTATGAATACAGACCAGAAAACGGAACTGCTGAAAATGGGGGAACCGATTGCAGACGGAATTTATGTTCTTGGAAATGAGGAGCAGGTAAGACTGGGAATCAGCGCGATTGTAATGGAGAATAAAACTGTAGCGGAAGATCGGGAAAGGGATGTGCCCTCCTGTGAGGTAAAAGTGCTTTCGGATCCGAATGGCTATGCGTTTGAAGTTCAGGCACAGGAAGAGGAAAAGCTCATTCTTTATTGTGATCCGGAAAAACTGACAGGCTGCAGGAGCGCAGACATTTATTATGATGGTAAAAACGGTTACGTTAAATATGGTAACCGGCTGCAAAACGAAGAGCAGGAATCCGACCGGTACGTGCATGAGGCACTGGGATATCCGGTGTTCTTCGTTGTGCCCGGAGAAAAAATCTGTGTTATGCCAATGGAGGATGAGTGATGCCCTACACCGGATACTGCTCTCTGATCGAAGCATAGGTAGAAGCAATGATCTCCTGTGTGTAAGCACCGAGCCGCTTCTGGTCTTCTTTGGAGAGATCCTTCGCATAAAACGGTGTTCCATAGTGAATCACAATATTCGTCTTTTTAATCTTCGGAAGGTGATCCTCGAAGATGGCAGAGGTGTTGTATAAGGTTACCGGAACGATCGGACAGCCGGTCTTCGTTGCAATTTTGAAGCAGCCCTCATGGAAAGGAAGAAAGGTTCCTTCCACCTTGTTGCGGGTGCCTTCCGGAAAAACGAAAATCGAGATGCCGGATTTGATTTTATCAATAGCGGTCAGAATCGTCTGCAGACCCTGCTTGATATCTTCGCGGTCAAGGAAGAGGCAGTGCAGATATTTCATCCAGATACTTAAAAGAGGAACTTTCAGAAGTTCCTTTTTTGCGATATATCCGGTAGGACGCGGTACGCGCACGTAGGTCGCAATGATGTCGTAAAAGCTTCTGTGGTTTCCGATATAAAGTACAGCCTGATCTTTGGGAACATTTTCTTCCCCGATCACGGTGATCTTCACACCGGAAATAAACAGAACCACGCGGAACGCCCAGTTCACGATCGCGAGGGAACTGCGGTTCTTGATATCCATATTGAACTTCCCGATGATCCATTCAATGAAAAATAACGGAATACTGCAAATTAAAAATAAAGTGACAAACAGTGCTGTAATAATGAAGCGAAGCATTGTAATTCCTCCATATCAAATGTTCAGGATCCTGCAAAAAGATCTTTGTTTAGTATAGCCCAAACGGGGAACCATGACAAGTAAAGAAATAAAAGAGATAAAGTGCACAGAGTGCCATACTTCGTAAAAAATGTTCACATGATATAGAAAAATATGGTATGATGTAGGAAGCACAGCAATGTGAGTCTTAGATATAGAGTAAAGCGAGGTTCCCAAATGGACAAGATAGCTGTATTAATTCCCTGTTATAACGAAGAAAAAACCATTGAGAAGGTAGTGGCCGATGCAAGACGGGAGCTGCCGGAAGCAGTGATTTATGTATATGATAATAATTCCACAGACAAAACGGCAGAGCTTGCAGCGAGGGCAGGTGCCGTGGTACGCCACGAGTACATGCAGGGCAAGGGAAACGTGATCCGCAGAATGTTCCGTGAAATTGATGCCGAATGCTACATTATGGTGGATGGTGATGATACCTATCCCATGGAGTTTGCAAGAGAGATGGCAGACAAGGTATTAAAGTACAATTCCGATATGGTTGTGGGTGACCGTCTTTCCTCCACCTATTTTGAGGAAAACAAGCGTCCCTTCCACAATATGGGAAATACGCTCGTAAGAGCCAGCATCAACCGGCTGTTCGGCTGTAAGATCAAGGACATCATGACCGGATACCGTGCGTTCAGCTATGGCTTTGTGAAGACCTTCCCGATTCTGTCAAAGGGCTTTGAGATCGAAACGGAAATGACCATTCATGCGGTCTATAACCATATGCAGATTGATAATGTGATCGTAGAATACCGTGACCGTCCGGAGGGAAGTGAATCAAAGCTCAATACCTATTCCGACGGATTTAAGGTACTGTTTACGATCTTCAAGCTTTACCGTGATTATAAGCCGTTCGGATTTTTCAGTATCCTTGCGCTGATTCTTGGAATCCTTGCCGTGATATTCTTTATTCCGGTTCTGGCTGAATATGTGAAGACCGGACTGGTATTGAAGTTCCCGACCCTGATTGTCTGCGGCTTCGTGGGACTGGCTGCCATTCAGTCATTCTTTGCAGGACTGATTCTGTCAAATATGGCAATGAAGAACCGCAGAGACTTTGAATACCGTTATACGCTCGTCTGTGAAAAGGGACGCCGTATGAGCGGAGAAAATAAATAATAATCTTCCTGAAGCAGGATAAACAGAAAGGATTTTAGAAGATGAAGAAAGTACTTTCCCGTTGGTATCTGTTGGTGATCGGAGGCTTCCTGTTGGCTGCCATGGCAGTGTTTCTCCTGTGCGGAGAGGACAGTGTCATAGCCGTCCATGACAATCTGGATCTGTTTATCCCACAGCTTCAAATGATGAAAAACGACCACTCGTTTTTCAGTCATGATGCTTATGTGGATTTCCTTGGGGGAATCAGCCGTGATACGCTGTTCTCCGAGTTTTATATTTACACGATTCTGTTTATGCTGTTGCCGGCATTCCCGGCGTACATCGCAGCATATTTCCTGAAAATTCTGATTGCCATTGCAGGCTCTGTTCTGCTTGGCAGGGAACTCCTTGGTGAAAAATATAAAAGTCAGCAGGCTCTTGTCTGGTTATGCGGCTTTGCCTACGGAATCCTGAATGTCTTTCCGGCATTTGGTATTCCCTTTGCATCCATTCCCCTGCTTTTGTTCCTGCTTGTTAAAATCATGCAAAAGCCGTCTTTTGGATGGTATGCGGCGTTGTTTTTCTACCCGGTGCTGTCCTATTTTTCCTATTTCGGACTGTTTATTCTGGCGTATATGGCGCTTGCCTTTCTGATCTTATGGATCAAAGACCGGAAATTCCCGGGAAGAATGCTGCTTGCCATTGCTGTGCTGTCGGTGGGGTACATCGTGTGTGAATACCGGCTGTTTTACATGATGCTGTTCGATGACGAGGTGACGATCCGTTCAACGATTGTGGCAGGAAGCTATACGGTTTCCGAGGTTCTTGCGACTATCGGGGACTCCCTTGTAAAGGGTATGTTCCACGCAGAAAGCGTCCATATGTATGTGGTGCTTCCGGTTTGTGCCGTTTACTTTTTCTATCTGAATATTTCTTATCTGGTGAAGAAAAATGCAAGAGCTATTTTCCATGACTGGTATAATCTTCTCATGGTCATTCTTGTTTTTAACAGCCTGATCTATGGCATTTATTACCTGGAGCCGGTGCGGAATGTGGTTGAGTTTCTGTGCCCGCCGCTTACCGGATGGCAGTTTAACCGGACGATTTTCTTTAATCCTTTTGTGTGGTATGCTGCATTTTTCCTGGTATTGAGGCGGTTGTATGAGAAGGAAAAAAAGAGCCTTCGTGTGGCAGCAAACCTTCTGGCGCTTGCAGCAGTGCTTGTGATTCTGGGAAGCAATACCCGTTATAATGACCTTTATCATACCTGTTTCAGTAAGGTGTATGAAATGGTGAAGGGACAGAAGGCAAATGACCTGACCTACCGTGAATTTTATTCTACGGACCTTTTTGACAAGGCAAAAGAGGATATCGGATACTGTGGACAGTGGTCCGTGGCATACGGCTTTTATCCGGCTATTCTGGAATACAATGATATTGCCACTCTTGATGGTTATCTTGGCTTTTATTCCCAGAATTATAAGGAAGAATTCCGGAAAATGATTGCACCGGCACTTGACCGGGTGGAGGAGAGCCGGTTGTATTTTGATGAATGGGGAGCGCGTGCCTACCTTTATTCCGGTACGGATCCTTCCATTATTAACAGCTCCCGTATCTATGAGGTGACCGACCATGACCTGTATCTGGATGTGGATCAGTTTAAGCGTCTGGGAGGACGGTACATCTTCTCCCGTATTGACCTCGGCAATGCCGAAGAGATCGGGCTTACCCTGATCGGGACCTATACGGATGAGGCTTCACCGTACACGCTTTATGTTTATCAGACAACCTCCCGCTATCGGGATGTGGACCATGCCAATCTGACACTGGAAGAGATGAAGCAGACGACCTGTGATATGGAGCTGCTGGATGCACAGCTGACAGAAATGAAGGAACTGGCAGCAGAAGCGGAAGCAGCCGGGGAAGCCAAGGATCCGGAGCGTGTGAAGGAATTGTTCGGGGAGACACTGGATGAAGTGGAAAAGCTGTCAACCTGTTATTCTCTTTCACAGATTACCTATTATCAGAATATTTTTGATGAAGAAAATCAGGAAATCCAGGCAGAGCTTCTCGATGACGTGATGGATTACGGAGACCGGTTGAATGTATCGATCCGGGAGCTGTGTAAATCACCGTATCAGAATACGATGACTGAGCTGATGAATGCGGAGCAGGTGGAGGCTTACCTTGAGTATGAAGAGATGACGGACGAAGAGAAGGAGCTTACGGCGAAGGAAAACAGTCTGGAGCAGGAGTACGAGCAGCTTTCCTCCGAAGAATTTTATTATGAATATGACGGGGAAGAGTGGGATTTGAACCGTCTGAATATGGAAGCGGATGAGATGGATCATGATGCTGTTGTTGAGATCTATCAGGGAATCTGCAAGCAGAGGAATGATGCGGTCGGAGAGGTTTTTGTGGAGCTTGTGGACGTTCGGAATGAGATCGCAAAGCTGAACGGCTATGACAATTATGCAGAATATGCTTATGATGCAGTTTATGTGAGAGACTATACCCTCGATGAAACCAGGGATCTTTTAAAGGAGATCCGTAAGCACGTGGTACCGGTCATGGCGGATATGAAGGATGTGCTTAATGACACGGATTATATGAGATTGTATTCCGAAGGACAGGGGATCGAAAGTACATCGATCATTGAACAGATCGGACCATATCTGGAAGAGATTGATCCGGAGCTTAAGGATACACAGGAGCATTTTCTTAAGTACCGGCTGTATGATATGGATACCTCACAGAACAAGGCGAACACGGCTTTTACCATGCGGTTATCTTACTTTAAGGATGGCTTTATATACGGACAGATGTATGACAATTACATGGACTACTACAATGTAATCCATGAATTCGGACATTACAACAATGTCTACCGCAGTGCCGATACCTTTTTTGAATCCAGTAACAACATTGATGTCAGTGAGATTCATTCCCAGGGCATGCAGATGCTGTTTTATGACTATTACGATGAACTGTTAGGAGAGGATATCGGAGATATTTACGCATTTTATGATGTGTACAGCATGGCGGATAATGCGATTTCCACAGCACTGATTTCAGAGTTTGAGATTGCTGCTTATGAGAATCCGGACATGACGCTTGAGGAGCTGAATAAGCTGTATCTGCAGCTTTCACGCAGGTATGGCATGCAGTATGATTCCAAGATCAAGGAGCTTTATACCTGGTCTGAGGTTCCACACATTTTTACCTCACCGTGCTATTATTTCTCCTATCTGACTTCAGCATTCTCAAGCCTCGATATTCTGACGATGGCAGAGGAAGACCGTCACGAGGCTGTTGAAACATATATGACGCTGACAACCATTCCGGGATATGTGCCGTACTGTTCAGCCGTGGAATATGCGGGGCTGCGCGATATTTTTGATGATGGTGTGGCGCAGGATATTATAGAAGAGACCGCATCCATTCTTGGAGTAAAGGGATATTAGAAAACCGTTCCGCTCGGTTAATCGATGGGACTCTGGTTTTCACGTAAAAATGGATAGGTAATCTTACCGGAAAGCAAAGGCTCATAGGCCTTTACTTTCCGGTAGGTGTTCCCGAGCATTTCACTTTCACGATACTTACGGATCGCGCTCAGATCAAAGTCGGCATAGAATAATCCTTCGCTCATATCATCTGCCATAAGAAGTGTATTATCTACACAGATTCCATTGTTATCCCAGCAGATCGGACTGAACGCGCAGGAGTTTCCTGCATTCTCTCCGTTGGGATTTGCCATTGCAACTCCGACCATATTCTCATAGGCCCTGGTCGATAAAGCACACAGCCGGGGCTTCATGGAACCACAGTCATTCGGAACCAGAATAATTTCTGCGCCCTGCAGCATTAAAATCCGGGCACTTTCCGGATATTCGCGGTCATAACAGATCATAATGCCAATTTTAATCCCGGCAAAGTCACATACCCGAAAGGCACTTCCGCTTTCCAGACATGCTTCATCTGCAAAGTCACAGGTATGAACCTTGGAATATTTCATAAGAAGCTCCCCGTTCTTACCAATAACATAAGCGGAATTCTGTGGCCTTTCGGTTCCTTTTGTAAAGGCAGTCACAACTACACCAAGCTGTAGTTCCTTAGCTGTATCACAGAGCTGCTTAAGATAAGGATTATCGTCAGAAAGCGCCTCTTCGTTGCTGATGGGTAATTCATATCCCGTAAGATATGCTTCCGGCAGAAGCAGAAGATCTGCTGCATTCCAAGCCGCTTCTTTCATTTTTTGAAGAATAACATCGGTATTCTCCTGATATTTTCCTGTAAGAGATTTCTTCTGTAAAATTGCCACTCTGAAATTCATGGGGACTCCTTTTGCTCATGAGTTTACTTTGTCATATAAGATCCACCAAATACGACTTGAAATGTAAACAGTTGACGTCCATATTGTTATAATTTATCTAGTTCTCGATAGTTACAAGCCATAATAATTTGGAATTATATTTGTTGCATAAACTATCAAAATTTAAAAAAGTTTCAATCTATCTTCAATTTTCCCTGATTAGAATAAGCATATCATAAAGGAAAAGAAATAAAAACAGCAAAGTAAATGTAACAGTTCAAACCAAGGAAAATCAGGAATTAAAGAATTAAAGAATAGAGTCTATGAGAGATATTGGACATAACAGAGCTTCAAGAAGTGAAAATATCCAAAAACAAGCCATGACAAATATAACCTAAGAAGCCATGATGATGAAAATGGATATAATGAAGCAAATAGTGGGAAATATATCCAAAATCAAGGGAAATCAGGAATTAAAGAATAGAGTCTATGAGAGATATTGGACATAACAGAGCTTCAAGGAGTGAAAATATCCCAAAACAAGCCATGGCAAATGTAATCTAAGAAGCCATGATGATGAAAATGGATATAATGAAGTAAATAGCGGGAAATATATCCATGTCATTCATAATCCGTCGTATGGGACAGATTGGTTAAACTGTCACAAATAAATCAAAAAGAGGAGTGATCAGAATGAAACGAGTATTAACAATGACCTGTGCAGTTGCCATGGCGCTATCCTTAGCAGCTTGCAGCACTGCTAATGGTACAGATAACAGTTTGACGAGCGACACCGTTCAGGAAAGTGTAAATAGTGCACTGGCATCCAATATAGCTTATGCAGGCACAACTGTCGTAGGACAGATTACTGCAATCAATGATACTGGTGTAACTCTTCGGTTGGGAGAGTTGTCTGTTCCGAATGACAATAATCAAAATCACCAGACTCCACCGGATCAAAATGACTCTCAGAACCAGAGCGGAGATAATCAAGCACCACCGGAGAAACCGGAAGGAGAAATGCAGAACTTTATCGTTGGAGATACAACTATAACGGTAGATCTTTCGGAAGCAACGATTACGAAAGACAACAATACCATTACCGTAGATGACCTTAGTGAAGGTGACATTCTTCAGGTTACGTTTGATGAAAATGGAGTCATAACAGAAGCCTCTACAATCTCTCAATTCGGAGGGCAGGGAGGACCGGGAGACGGTTCCTTTGGTGGATCCGGTGAAGTGACCCAAGGGGCCAGTGCCAACACAATCACTGAAGATGGCACTTATGAAAATCAGACCTATGAATCGACGGGAGACGATGAAAATGCGCTTCGTGTTGATGGGGCAGAAGTAACACTTAATAACATTACTGTAAATAAGAGTGCAGGAGCAACTTCCAACACGGAAAACGGAGATTTTTATGGAGTAAATGCTGCTTTACTGGCTACGGACGGAGCCAATGTAACCATTCAGAATGCAACGGTGACATCCTCCGCGCAGAACGGTAACGGTGTATTCAGCTATGGATCAGGAACGGTTGTAAATATTGCGGATTCTACAATTACAACGACAGCAGATAATTCCGGCGGTATCCAGACAACCGGTGGTGGAACAACCAATGCAAGCAACTTAACTGTTGAAACTTCCGGGAACTCTTCCGCAGCTATCCGGTCTGACCGTGGCGGTGGAACGGTCAATGTAAATGGCGGAACCTATACCTCCAATGGATATAATTCCCCGGCTGTTTATTCTACCGCAGCAATAACGGTTTCAGATGCAACACTTACGGCCAATAATTCCGAAGCACTTGTAATCGAAGGAAAGAATTCGATTACCCTAGATAACTGTACGGTGTACGGAAATATGAGTGACACGAAGGGAACAAGCTCCGATGAAAATGTCCATAATGTGATGATTTACCAGTCCATGTCCGGAGATGCAGACGTCGGAACGAGCATTTTCTCTATGACGGGTGGATCCCTTACCTCCAACAATGGAGATCTGTTCTACATTACCAATACGGCCTGTGAGATCGACCTTTCCGGTGTTCAGCTTACCAATCACGACAGTGATTCTTACCTGATGAATATTTGTGGAAACTCGGCATCCCATGGCTGGGGAACGGCAGGTGCAAACGGCGCACAGGTGGTATTTACCGCAGACCAGCAGGAACTTAACGGTGACATTGTTGTAGATACAATTTCTACTCTTACTATGACTTTGAAAGGAAACAGTACCTTTACCGGAACCATCAACATTGTAGACAATGCACAAAACGGAACTGCCGTTTCAGATAATGCAGTCCTTACAATCGAAGCCGGAAGCACTTGGAACCTGACCGGTGACTGTACCATCAGCAGCCTCACCAACAACGGAACCATCAATTTCAATGGATATACCATCACACTTGCCGATGGAACCGTACTTAGCTAAGCAGTAATTACCGGTATTTTGTTTAGACAAAATTAATTGGGCTCCCTTTCAATAAGAAGAGCAGATGAAGATTCAACCCGTTCTATTAGGATTAGGAATGGGTTGGATCTTTTTGTACATTGTAAAGGAAAATAAAAACGTAGAAAGTGTATACGTGATAAAGAGATTACCATGAAGTGACATAAAGCACGATATAATAATACAAAACATGTCATGATACAATGTTTTATGTTACAATGAGGTAGCAGATAAATAGGATTATTGAATTTGATAAATTGTTAAGGAAACAATCGGAGTTGGTGTAAACGAAAAAGC
>ULWD01039619.1_pt1 | contig 11991 bp, 11 predicted proteins | sample 1960011 | NCBI WGS metagenome assembly ULWD01 (sample SAMEA4835803, study PRJEB28245) | human gut metagenome | biome: gut microbiome; material: fecal sample | place: Denmark | collected 2008 | reverse complement strand
GCAGCTTGTTTACTAAACTTTTTCATTAATTGCTCCTTTCAATTACATTTTTTACGTAATTATAATAATCATTATTTTTATAATTTGCAATATATTTTGCTAAATCTTCTTTTGTAACATACCCCATTCTGTATGCAACTTCTTCCAGACATGCAATTTTAATCCCCTGATTTTCCTCAATTGTCTGAACATACTGACTTGCCTGTAAAAGTGAATGATGAGTTCCCGTATCAAGCCACGCAAATCCACGACCCAAAAGTTCAACGTTTAATTCACCTTTTTGCAGGTAAATATTATTCAAATCTGTAATTTCCAATTCACCCCTTGAAGAAGGTTTTAAGTTTTTTGCATATTCAATGACTTTATTATCGTAAAAATAAAGACCTGTAACAGCATAATTTGATTTCGGGTTTTCAGGTTTTTCTTCAATTGAAACAGCTTTGCCGTTTTCATCAAATTCAACAACACCAAACCTTTGCGGATCTTTTACAAGATAACCGAAAACCATAGAACCGCCGTCTTTACTGATTTTGCTTACAACATTCTTTAAAGTTCCTGAAAAACCGTCTCCGTAAAAAATATTATCCCCCAGAACAAGTGCAACATCGTCATCCCCTATAAATTCTTCTCCGAGAATAAATGCCTGAGCAAGACCGTCAGGGCTTGGCTGTTCTTTATATGAAAATTTCACCCCGAACCTGCTTCCGTCACCGAGTAGTCTTTCAAAATGGTGCAAATCAACAGGCGTAGAAATAATAAGTATATCTCTAATCCCTGCAAGCATAAGAACAGAAATCGGATGATAAATCATAGGTTTATCATAAATCGGTAAAAGCTGTTTAGAAACAACAATTGTACTCGGATGTAACCTTAACCCAGCTCCGCCTGCTAATACAATACCTTTCATATCTTACACCTCTCTAAGTTCCATATAATCTTTTAATGCTGCCTGCCAGTTTCTGCAAATACCGTCATTTGCCATTATACTGTATTTAGGACGCTTGGCAGGACGAGGAAATTCATCCGTAGAACAAGGTTTCAAATTAACATTTAAACCTGATTGTGCAAAGATTTCTTTTGCAAATTCATACCATGTTGCATGACCCGAACCGCACACATGATAAGTTCCGTAGGGTTTTGACAAAAGTTTGATTATACCGTTAGCAAGCTCAACAGTCCATGTCGGGCATCCTATTTGATCATCAACTACCTTAATTTCTTTTCTGTCTGCAAGACCAATCATTGTTTCAACAAAATTCTTTCCATGGTGACCATAAAGCCAACTTGTACGAGCAATGTAATATTTTTCACAAAGACTTCTTACAACTTCTTCTCCCTCGTATTTTGTCATACCGTAATTGTTAATAGGGTTAGCTCTGTCTTCCGGAGTGTAAGGCTCTGTTTTTGTACCGTCAAAAACATAATCAGTTGAAATGTAAACAAGGGTAATCCCAAGTTTAGCACAAGATTCTGCAATGTTTTCAGTACCGGTAACGTTTATTAATTCAGCTGTTTTTAAATCTTCTTCCGCCTTGTCTACATTTGTGTAAGCAGCACAGTGTACAACCATATCAGGATGAATATCGGTTAAAACATTTTCAACCATCTTTGCATTAGTAATATCTAACGTATCAGCATCGGTTTCTATTACAAATGCTCCGACATCTTCCAATATAGGACACAGATCCTGTCCTAACATTCCGTTTGCCCCTGTTACAAGTACTTTCATTTATTCATTTCCTTTTCTGTTTTTTCAAACATTCTCTTTTCTAATTCAGGTACAAATTTCTGAATTTCATAATCATACTTCCACTCGGAAATATTTATTGTACGCTCGTCAAATATTCTTTTTTTCTTTATATCAGCACACCACTTATCAAGTTTTAACAAATATTCTGCTTTTGACTTGCAGTAATAGTGGTTAATTTTTATTTTAGACGATGAATGAGTTTTTGTAAACGGTCCCTCAGCTTTCTTAAAATTTTCATCCACCGCACAAGCCTGATGTTTATAATAACAGAAATGAGGATTATTAACCGACACTACTTTTTGAGGGTTGACAACAGATTTGACGTGCAGATTTATCGGACTGTTATCATCATCATACGTTCTTATGTAATTAGCACAAACAAGCCCCCCCCCCGATGTCGGCGGTTCAACAAATCCGTTGGAATCAAAAACCTGCCAGTTTATTACTACAGCAGGATATTTTTCATAATCTTTTAGAAACTCAGGAATTGTTTTCTTTTCTACAGGTACGATAAATTCATCTAAATCAATAATTGCCATCCATCGTGTCTGTTTTTTATATTTGCATATAGCATCACGATAAATCTTGTTTTGCATAGCAATACCCGGTACATAATGGTAAAATACTGTTCCTTCGTCAATATAAGGTTTTAGAATTTCTTGCACGTTATCTGTCGAGCCGTTGTCATAAATATAAAACCTTTCAACACCTGCTAATTTGTGGTATTCAATCCATTCTTTAACATATGATGCTTCATTAAACAAAACAGCTGTTATTGAAAGATAAACTTTATTGTTTTTATAAAATGTTTCGCAGACTTTTTCACATTTAGGCAGCACAACATAATCAAACTTAAAACCAAAAATATTTAACTGTTTCTCAATACCTTCACCGCCTATATAGTTTTGGTATCTCAGCTTATAAATTTTGTTGCGCAATTTATTCAGATAGAACACTTTTTAGCCTCAATATGTTTAATCCATTCCTGATTATTTAAATACCAGTCTATAGTTAATTTTATACCTTCTTCAAAGGTTAATGACGGTTTCCAGCCAAGTTCGGATTGAATTTTGTCATTACATATTGCGTAACGTTTGTCGTGTCCCAGTCTGTCGTCAACATATTTTATTGAGCTTTCATCTTTACCCATAGCATCAAGAATAAGATGAGTTATTTCCATATTAGTTTTTTCATTATGACCGCCGATATTATAAACTTCACCTTCCCTGCCTTTATGCAGGACAGTATCGATTGCAGCACAATGGTCATATACGTATAACCAGTCACGAACATTCAACCCGTCGCCATAAACAGGTACTTTTTCGCCTTTCAAAAGCTGAGAAATAAAGAAAGGAATAAGTTTTTCGGGATACTGATACGGACCGTAATTATTAGAACATCTGGTTGTTAAAACAGGCATTCCATAGGTTTCATGATAAGCTCTTACAAGCATATCAGCACTTGCTTTTGAAGCAGAGTAAGGACTGTTCGGAGCAATCGGCGTTGTTTCGTGGAAATATCCCGTCTTGCCTAAACTTCCGTAAACTTCATCGGTAGAAACCTGCAAATATCTTTGTGTTTTAAATTGTCTTGCTGCCTGAAGCAGGTTCAAAGTACCTTTAACATTTGTTTCAATAAATATTTCAGGACCTGTAATAGAACGGTCAACATGGGATTCAGCTGCAAAGTTTACCACAGCATCAACTTGTTCGACAAGTTCAGGCACAAGCTTTTTATCGCAGATATCACCATGTACAAATGTATAATTAGGATTATCTTTCACATCATCAAGGTTTTCAATATTCCCTGCATAAGTTAAAGCATCCAAATTAACAACTTTATAATCAGGATATTTATTTAAAATATGTCTTACAAAACAGCTACCGATAAATCCTGCTCCGCCGGTTACAAGTAATCTCATCTCAATTCCTCTTTATTAATATCACACAACTTTGGCTGAACCTTGTCTTTATCAGACAAAACAGGTTCAAAATCAATTTCCCAGTCAATATTTATATCCTTGTCGCACCACAAAACACCTCTGTCATGGGCTTGTGAATATTCACCGCTTGCTTTATACAGAAGTTCTGCTTCATCAGACAGTACAACAAAACCATGAGCAAAACCTTCCGGAATAAAAAGCATATGTTTGTTATCTTCGGAAAGCTCAACTTTAACATATTGTCCGAAAGTTTCAGAGTTCGGTCTAATATCAACTGCAACATCAAATATTCTTCCGCAAGAACATCTTACAAGTTTTGCCTGACCATAAGGCTTTGCCTGATAATGCAAACCTCTCAATACTTTTGCGGTAGATTTGGAGTGATTATCCTGATTAAATTCAACATCAATTCCATTTGCAAAAAACTCAGATTTTTTATAACTTTCCATAAAAAATCCCCGACTGTCGCCAAAGACTTTGGGCTTAACAAGAATTACATCTTTAATCTTTTGTCTTTCAAATTCAAACGGCATATTTTAACCCTCACTATAATAAATAATAATACTACAAAATATACATATTAACAAAATGGGTAATAGATTTATTCATAAAAATGGAATAATAATCTGAAAAAGGGAGAATTAAATGAAGAAATTTTTAATATTATTTTTAATGTTATTGACAACACTATCGGGAGAGGCTATGGAAAACAAAGTTAAATTAGATAAACAGACTTACAATCTTGAAGCCGGAGAGACAAAAAACAACGAATACAATTTTTACTTAAAGGGTGAAAATGCAGATAACTGGCATTCAAAAATAACTATTAATAACCTGCCGAATTTAACTAACCCGACAGAAGCAGCAGCAGAACTGGCTCATAAAATTCAGGAAGAAAATCCCGGAGCATCAGTGCTGGTTTATCCTGATGCAGCAATGATAGGCTTAATTACATTTCCTGCATCAAAAGATTATTATGAATACAACACAATATTCTTTCAGCCTGCAAAATCAAAAGGTTTAGATAAATTTAAATATGCAAAACGTTTTTATTCATCAGAAAATAACGGTGCTGAAGGTGCAAGAAAAGCCGCAATAGAATTTGCAGAAAAAAATAATACAAAATATATGGAAATGGTTAACAAAGAAGCCCCGAAATACAAAGTTGATTAAGCAAATAATGTAAAGATAAGTTTAAAATTACCCAAATCAATGTGTTTGTGATACAATATTTATTAAGAGATAGACTTGAAAAGCCTTTGACGGGAGTATGAAAAATGAGCCAACAGAATATATTTGATCACGGGAAAATAGTTCCTGTTAACATAAGAGAAGAAATGAAACGTTCATATATTGATTATGCAATGAGTGTAATCGTAGGACGTGCACTGCCTGATGTTCGTGACGGTTTGAAACCTGTTCACAGACGTATTTTATACGCAATGAATGAACTCGGTATGACTCCTGATAAACCGTTTAAGAAATGCGCACGTATTGTTGGTGAAGTTCTTGGTAAATATCACCCTCATGGTGATACTGCTGTTTATGATGCGTTGGTTCGTATGGCTCAAGACTTTTCTACAAGATATTTAACCGTAGACGGACACGGAAACTTCGGTTCTGTTGACGGCGACGGCGCAGCTGCAATGCGTTATACTGAAGCAAGGATGCATAAAATTACAACATCTATGCTTGCTGATATTGATTGCGAAACTGTTGAATTTGAACCAAACTTTGACGGTTCATTGCAAGAGCCTTCAGTACTTCCTGTAAGACTTCCTATGCTGTTATTAAACGGTGTTTCAGGTATTGCAGTAGGTATGGCTACTAACATTCCTCCGCACAACGTTTGCGAAATCGTTGACGGTACTATTGCTTTAATCGATAATCCGAACATTACAATTCCTGAATTAATGGAATATATTAAAGGTCCGGACTTCCCGACTGCCGCAACTATTATCGGCTTAAGCGATATCAAACAGGCTTACGAAACAGGCAGAGGCTCTATTAAGATGCAGGCTGTTGCAGGCTTTGAAGAAATAGCAGGCGGAGGCGGCAGACAAGCCCGTACAGCAATTGTTATTACTGAAATTCCTTATCAGGTTAACAAAGCTATGCTTATTGAAAAAATTGCAGAACTTGTTAAAGACCAGAGAATTAACGGGATTTCAGACATCAGAGATGAATCCGACAGAGACGGTATGCGTATCGTAATCGAACTTAAACGTGATGCAAAACCTGATGTTGTAAAAAATAATTTATTTAAATTTACTCAACTTGCAACCACTTTCGGTGTTAATATGCTCGCTCTTTGCGGTAAACAGCCAAGATTGATGAATTTATACGAAGTATTATCGGAATTCGTTGAACACAGGGTTGAAATCGTTACAAGAAGAACCATTTTCTTCCTTAAAAAAGCAAAAATCAGAGCTCACATCTTAGCAGGTTTGATTATTGCACTGGGTTCAATTGATGAAGTTATTGAATTAATCAAAAAATCAAAAACAACTGATGATGCAAGAACAGGCTTGATGAGCCGTTTCGGACTAGATGTTGATCAGTCAAATGCAATTCTTGAAATGCAATTAAGAAGATTAACAGGTTTGGAACAAGATAAAGTAAAAGCTGAATACGACGAACTTGTTAAAAAGATTGCCGAATACGAATCAATACTTGCAAGCCGTCAAAAAATTCTTGATATTATCAAAGCCGAACTTATTGAAGATAAAGAAAAATACGGTGATGACAGAAAAACTCAAATTTTGCCTGAACAAGGCGAAGTAACAATTGAAGACTTAACTCCAAATACTCCTATGGCTGTATTTATTACACATCAAGGATATTTGAAACGTATATCTTTAGATACATTTGAAAGACAAAATCGTGCAACACGTGGAAAATCAGGTATCAAAACAAAAGAAGATGATGATATCCAGCATTTCTTTACGGCAATGATGCATGATAAAGTTCTGTTCTTCTCATCTAAAGGAACAGTTTACAGCTTAAACGTTTATGACTTCCCTGAAGGCGGACGTCAGGCAAAAGGCTTGCCAATTATAAACGTTCTTCCGATAGACCAGGATGAAAGAATTACCGCTGTAGTTCCTGTAAGCACATTCTCAAAAGAATTAAATCTTCTTATGCTTACTAAAAAAGGTTACATTAAACGTATCGAATTAGACAACTTCTCTAATATCAGAAGAAACGGTATTATTGCAATCGGTCTTGAAGAAGGCGACGAACTTAACTGGGTAAAACTTGCTACATCAAGAGATGAAATCATTATAGGAACATCTTGCGGTATGGCAATTCGCTTCCCTATTGAAGACTTAAGACCTTTAGGCAGAAGTGCAAGAGGCGTAACTTCAATGAAATTGAGAACAGGCGACGAAATCGTAGGATGCGATATAGTACCACGTGATTATGACGCAGATTTGCTTGTAGTAACATCTGACGGATTTGGAAAACGTACTAAACTTTCCGAATTCAGAAGCCAAAACAGAGGCGGTATCGGTCTTATTGCAACTAAATTTAAATCATCAGCATCAAGACTTGTTGCACTGACAATTGTACAAGATTCAGATGACATTATGATGGTAACTGCAAACGGCGTTGTAACAAGATTAAACGCAGGTTCAATCTCACGTCAGGGACGTCCTGCAACAGGTGTAAGAGCGCAAAATCTTATGGATAACGATGCTGTAATGTCTGTAAACAAAATCCTAAATCCTGATGAAGACGAAACAATAAAAAAAGATGTCGCAGCAATGGATGAGCAGGAAAATCAATCAAACATATCACAGACAAGTCTGTTAGATGAAAATAATTCAGAAGAATAAAAAAAAGGCGGGAGAAATTCCCGCCTTTTTAAACTTATTCGTTACGATTACGACGAACATCATTTTCAGATCCGTATAATTTACTCATTTTAAGATACTCAGAATTAAATTTGTTGCTTAACTTATGTATTGTTTCGTTACCAGTCCAATCACCTTCGATAATTTCGTCATAGTAGCCATCGTTGTCATTATCCTTATATTCTGTTGTATTACAAGATTTGGATAGTACATCATAAAACTTAATTGAAACAGCTTCGGAATTATCAAAATTACCATCACCGTTTTTATCGACAAATACAGATGTTTTAACAACTTTACCCATATCATTATAGGCTGTTTCTACTTTTTTCCCGTTTTCGAAAACTGTTTCAATTTTAGCAACCTTATAGCTGTCCTTTTGGTCACCAATTTGACCCAAAATTGAATTTAAATTAAACTTACTATTTTGTTTATTTTCGGTCTTTTGCTTACCTGATGCAGGCGGAATTTCCTGATTACCTCCGGTTCCGTTAATACCTAATAGTCCCATGCAAATCTCCTTTCTTAATATCTCATAAATTGCACATATATATAAAAGGATTTTGCCTGAAAAGATTGATAATACTGCATCGCATCCTATCCTATCCTATCCTATGAAGGATTATGACAGGGTTTCAGACTATTTTAAATTAATGTTTACATTCTGTTACATGAAAAGCTAAACATCACTTGCTGACATAAAACTCTGCTGATGTCAAAACTTTTTGAGGGTTGTCTTTTGAATAAACTTTCATAATGTAAAACCCTTTTTCATTCAATACAAGATAGTCGTAATAATAACGTTCTTCCTCATCTTTTAATCTGACATCATGCGACCAGACCAGGTTATAGCCCAATCTGCCGTAATCGTTATCTTTTTTAATAACCTGAATAAACAAATAACGTGATTGAACTTTTTTAGGTATCAGCACAAGATAATATATTCTTGAATTAATCGGAAAAACTTTTGAATGTTCATAAACATTATCTTTTGTAATAGGGTATTTTTTAAACAATATTGCAGCTTTGTCACCCGTGCAAGCCGTTGTCAGCATTAATACCATGAAACAAAAAATAACTAATTTTTTCATTTTTCCAAACTTTTAATTTTTTCCTGAACGGTTTTTGCAGTAGCCTCATCCTTGTTATGTTTAAGGAAAATTTTGTAATTGTTTAAAGCTTCTTTATTATTTCCATCCTGTTCGTAGGCAATTGCAAGCGCATAATAAGCATAACCATAGTCAGGCTCAAGAGAAATTACTCTGTGGAAAGCTTCTTTAGCGCCGGAAGGATTTTTTGTATTTGCATAAATTAATCCGAGATTAAACCAGCCGTCGGCATAATTAGGGTTTACAAAAATTGCTTTTTTATAAAAATTAGCAGCATTTTTGTTATCGTTTTTCATTTTATAAATATTGCCCAGTTTCAGCAACGTAACCTCATCTGACGGATTAATTTTTAAAGCATCCTGATAGTTGCGGATAGAAACATCATAATTTTTCTTTTTGTAATTTTCATCACCAATAGCTATCAAATCTTTATTTTTTTGCAGGTCTGCTTCTTCTTCGGCTTTTAAACTTTCCATAGAGATTGTAACGTCTTCGATTTTTCCTGAAGTATCAGATACTTTTACATTACCTGCCATATTTGTTGCCGAAATAAATTCAGCAAATTCATTGCTGTATTGTGATTTTTCAGGATCCATAGAAATTGCTTTTTCATAGAATTCTGTAGCTTTATCGTTTGCGCCGCAAGCTCTGTATGCTTTAGCAAGTCCGAAGTATGCATAACTGTCTTGAGTTCCACGCTGAATTGCACGTTCAAAGGCTTCGGTAGCAAGAGAATAATTTTGAGCTTTTAAATATTCATCCGCTTGTGCTACAAGAGCTGCTGTTAGATTGTTTTGCAGAGCAGGACTTTCTTTTTCGTTAAGAAGTTCTGTATACATAGCGATTGCTTCATTGTAATTTTTCATTGCATGAAGCACGAGTGCCTTATTCATTCTTACATCATAGTCATCTTTTTTAACAAGAAGGACTTCATCATAATATTTTAAAGCACTAGCATAATCTTTTTTGATATGATAACATTCTGCCAAATCTTCCTGAATTTCAACATCTTTTTTATCCTTTTGTAGTTCAAGAGCTTTTTCAAAGCTTGCGATAGTATCATCCAGTTTATTTAATCGTTTGTAAACAATACCGATATTTTGGTAACCTCTTGCATCATCAGGAAAATTTGTAATATAAATTTTGTAGTTTTCGACTGCTGCTTCGTCTTTTCCCATTTCAGCAAGCAGGTTTGCATAGTCAAATCTTATAGCATGCAAAGAAGGATGCTGTCTGAAAACAACATCATACTGTGCAAGAGCAAGTTCATTTTTACCGAGTTCCTGATAAGATAAAGCAAGTGAAATATGTGCGGAAGAATTATCAGGATCAAGTTCTATAGCTTTTTCCAACATATCGGCTGCTTTTTCAAAATTCTTTATTTTAAAAAGAGCAATACCGTAATTTGCGTAATCTTTAAATCCTGAAACGTTTCTTGAATATAAATTTTCATATTCATTAATAGCCTGCTGTGCTTCTCCGTCGCTAAGATAAGAGTTAGCCAGTGCCTCACGAGCTTCCCAGTGCTGTGTATAAGTTGATAAAAACTTGTTGTAATTTTCAATTGCAGATTTGTAATCTCTAAGCTGATACTGAACATTTGCGATATTTAAGAAATTATATTTATATTCAGGAAATATTTCCATAGCTTTATTGTAAGCTTGAAGTGCTTCAAGATATTTACCCTGATTTTCATAAATACTTCCGACACTGATGTAAATAAAAGCATCAGAAGGACGCATTTCAGCAACTTTTGCATAAACCTGCAATGCTTTTTCGTACTCGCCCATTTCGCTGTACACACCTGCAAGTTTTGTATATAAAAGCGCATCGTCACCTGCTATTTGAATAGCCTGAGTAAGTTTTGCAACAGCAGTATCATAATCCTGCTGATATTCAGCAGAGCAAGCCTGCTGGTATAAAGAGTTAGCTTCAGGTGTCATCGCTGCTTGAACAGATATACCTGAAAGTGCTAAAGATACCATTGCCGAAATCAATAACTTCTTATTAATAGTCTTACTCTCCTTTTTTAATTTAGCGTCAACAGATTATATAACAACATTATAACAAAAATTATGTTTGTGTAAAGCTGTGAGAATATATTTCATTATTCATCAAAATTCCCGCTGTTTTAATAATTTTTGTTTGTTCATCAGAATTTTTATCGTACTTAACCTCGCTCAAATCGGATAATTCAGCCGCCATATTTGCAAGAGATAAATACAAATTGTCATTATCATTTTGGGGTTCTTGTTTTTCCAGCATACGGAAAACTCTTACCAGTTCAACATCTTTTGCATCTATAATTGCAGCATCTAATCCTGCACCGAAAGCCAAAACACCAAACACTCTGTTAATTAATCCTCTCATTTCTTTTGGAGAACCGTTTGAAATATTGGAAAGACCAATGACAGTTTTTACCGGAGGATCAAAACTTTCTTTAATCATCTTGATGGTATTTAATGCTTCTAAAGCCTGTGACTGTTCAACAGATACAGGTAAGATTAAAGGATCAAAAAACAATTTTGAATTATCAATTCCTTTTTCCATACATTTTTCATATATTTCAAAAGCGATTTCCAATCTTCCGTCTGAAGTTTTTGGAATTCCCGTATCCTTACTCAAGGTTAAAGCAATTAAGTTGCTGTTAAATTCAAGCGCCAAATCTGTCATTTTTGATAAACGAGGCTCATCTTTTGAAGTACTGTTAATGAAAGTTTCACCGTTGAATGATTTTAAACCTCTTTGCATTTCATCAGCATTAGTAGTATCAAATGAAATATTTAAATCAGAGTTTGTTTTAACAATACTGCTAAGCCAGGCAAAAATACCTTCCATATTACCCTTGGCAGGTCCGACATTCAAATCTGTGTAATCCATATCCTTTTGTAGTTTAACAAGTTCGGTAATAAATTTTTCATCACGTGAAATAAGTGCTTCCCGAACGGATTTTGATATAACATGTATATTTTCGCCGATTAAAATCATAATAAAATTTTATCACAAAAATTAATCTTGATATTACCCTCCATGACAATTGAGAAACTGATAAAACATGGTTATCATATAGATGTCAATTCTGTATATCCTTTACTTCATAAAAATTTACATCAATTTTTTGCAATATAGAGCAAATTTTGATGTGTTAAGGTTTTCATGCCACTAGTAAAGTTTGTCAATATATGTTATAATTTATACAAGAATTATATATGGTCGCTTTAAAACAAAAAAGGAGAAGGTCTATGACAGTGTTAGTTTCAAAAACCACTAAAATTAAACAACCGAAGTCAAAATTTAATGACGAATTCGAAAATTATTTAAAAAATCAATGCT
>ULWD01005713.1_pt1 | contig 12025 bp, 13 predicted proteins | sample 1960011 | NCBI WGS metagenome assembly ULWD01 (sample SAMEA4835803, study PRJEB28245) | human gut metagenome | biome: gut microbiome; material: fecal sample | place: Denmark | collected 2008 | reverse complement strand
TAACATATGTGTGCACATTACTTATTGGAATTGTAAATTACTTTGTTATTTCTTTCAGAGGTTATGGCATTGTTTTTATGGATATTTATGCTATAAAAACGGCGGCAACTGTTGCGGGTTCATATAAATATGGAATAGATATTTATTTTTTTGCAGGGATAGTAAGCTGTATTGCCGGCATTGCGGTATGTGCAGTAATGCCTCGTAAAAAAAGAAAATATTTAAATCTAAGGGATGTGTGCGGTTCTGTTGTTGCAATCTTATCTTCGGCAGTATTTATCGTATGGCTGAACACATCCTCCGCATTTTTTAATAATGTGAGTTCACTGTCGTGGGACCACAGCATAGGAATAAGTGATTACGGATATATACTTTATTTTGTTGCAAATGCAGGAGAGGCAGGAGTACAGGAGCCTGACGGTTATTCAGTACAAAAAGTTGATGAGATATTATCTAAATATAATGAAGATAGTATAAATTATACATCTCATACAAAGTCGCCAAATATTATAATGATAATGAATGAATCGTTTTCGGATTTGAGCGTGTTAGGCAATTTTAGAACTAACAGGGAAGTTATGCCCTTTTTTGACAGTATGGATAAAAATGTTGTCAAAGGTTATGTTGAATCGTCTGTATATGGCGGATATACGGCAAATTCCGAATTTGAATTTCTAACCGGATGCACCAAAGCTTTTTTGCCGGGAAATCCTTATTTGCAGTATATGGACGATTATCTGCCGTCGATTATAAGCAATATAAAAGAGCAGAATGGATATGGAAAAGCCATAGCAATGCATCCGTACAATCCGTCAGGTTACAACAGAAACAGAGTATATCCTTTGTTTTATTTTGACAAATTTTTAAGCATAGACGATTTTAAAAATTCTGTACTTGTAAGAGATTATATTAGTGATAAGTCCGACTATGAAAAGATTGTGGAACAATATGAAAATAAAGATAAGGACAGTTCATTATGTCTGTTCAATGTAACCATGCAAAATCACAATCCTTATGATGATACAAGTTATAAATTTAAGAAGAAAGTTGAGGTTACAAATTTTGAGACATCGCCTCAGGTAAGTCAATATCTTTCTCTTATAAAGATGTCTGATGATGCGTTTAAAGAACTGGTAAATTATTTTAAAAAAGTAAAAGAACCGACAATTATTTTATTATTTGGAGACCATCAGCCGCATCTTCCGGATTCTTTTTATCAGGATGTGTTTGGAAAGACACCTCTGCAATTTGACCAGAGCGACAGCATGAAAGAACATCTTGTTCCGTTTGTGATATGGGCAAATTATGATATAGGAGAAAAATATATAGAGAGGACATCGATAAATTATTTGTCATCAATATTGCTTGAAAAAGCCGGTTTAAAAATGAGTAATTATAACAGGTACCTTCTTGATTTATACAATGATATTCCGTCGATAAGTGCGACAGGATTTTATGACAAAAACGGTGATTTGCACAAAATATCGGAGGCAACCGGGGAATATGCAGAGAAAATTAAGGAATATGAGATGATACAATATAATTATCTTTTTGACAAGAAAAACAGGTTGGATAAATATTATAATGCAAGTGGCAAAAGCAGATAGCAATGAAGCAATCCGTGGCATTAGTTGGGGTCCAAACAGGTATAGATGTAGTTTTGAGGGAGGACATATTGACAAATTTAAAAAAGACCAAAGTATGTATATGTGATGATGACGAGATGTTTAGTAACAGTTCAGCCGGAAGGCTGAACTGTTACCTTTTTTTGGTATAAAAATTTATTTTTGGCTTTATTTTTTTAAGAGATTATGGTAATATGAAAACGATATGGGATTTTGATATCAATAGTGATTTAAAAGAGAAAATAACGAAAGGAAGGCTAAATTCATGAACAGAAGAACTACTGAGATTTCACAGTGTGAACTTACGGTTATGAAGTGTATCTGGGACCTTAAGAGTGAGGTTACATGCGCACAGGTTATGGAGAAGTTAAAGGAAGACTATGGTCTTATATATAAAGATACGACTGTATATACTTTCTTAAAGAATCTTATAAATAAAGGATTTGTTACCTCAGAAAAGAAAGGCATTACATATTATACACCTGTAAGAAGTGAAGTAGATTACAGAACAGACATTTTAAAGCAGGCTAAAAAATTCTGGTTCAATGATTCAGTAACAGACTTTGTTGATGCAGTGCTTAGTTTAGATAAGGTTACAGCTGCTGACAAGGCAAAGATAAAAGAGATGGTTAAATAGTAAATTATCTATTATAACATTATAAATTAAAAATAAGCTATACATGTATTTTGTGTATAGCTTATTTTTGTATTTGGTACAGTGATAAAAATTTTTATGCATTTTCACTATCGTATGCTTCTTTTACTGCAACGGCAAGTTGGTCTGGACAGGATGTTGGTTTAAAACCACATCTTATACCTTTAAGTTTACTTTCAATCTGTTCTACGGTAAGACCGTCAACGAGTGATGATATACCCTGAAGATTTCCGTTGCATCCGCCTGTAAATTCTACATTTGATACAATGTCTCCGTTTAAATCAAATTCAATCTGTGTTGAACAAGTTCCTTTTGTTCTGTATGTGTGTTTCATAAGTGTTCCTCCTTGTATCTTAAATAAGTAATGTTTAAATTTGTGAAAATACTTCACCAAGACCACACTGTAACAACAAATCTGCATTGCTGTCAAGAGGTGTTGAAGATTTGTTTATGAGTACCAGATGTCTGCCCTTAAAATATTGTATAAGACCGGCTGCCGGATAAACGGCAAGAGATGTACCGCCTACAATAAGCATGTCGGCATTTGATATGGCATTGACGGCTGCGCTGACGGTTATATCGTCAAGACCTTCCTCATACAAAACCACATCAGGTTTGATGATACCACCGCATTCGCAGAGAGGAACGCCCTGACTGTTTTTGATATAATCTGCGTCGTAGAATTTGTGACATTTTTCGCAATAATTTCTGAGAGTAGAGCCGTGAAGCTCATAAACCTTCGTGCTGCCCGCTGCCTGATGAAGACCGTCAATATTTTGGGTGACAACAGCGGAAAGTTTGCCGGATTTTTCAAGTTCTGCAAGTTTTATATGTGTTATATTAGGCTTTGCATTTTCAACAAGCATCTTGTCTTTGTAAAACTTGTAAAATTCCTTTGTATTTCTGATAAAAAAAGAATGACTTAAAATAGTCTCGGGAGGATAATCATACTTCTGATGATAAAGTCCGTCTACACTTCTGAAATCAGGGATACCGCTTTCGGTAGAGACACCGGCACCGCCGAAGAATACTATATTATTACTTTCGTCTATCCATTTTTTAAATAAATCCAAGTCTTTTTTATCAGGCTGCATAAATGTTCCTCCTTTATAAAAACGGACATCTGTTACAGATGCCCGCTCGTTAGTATTCAATTTGACAGTGCTAAACCTGCCAGATTTGCCATTTCAATAATTGATTTTTTTGAAACTTTTTTTCCGCAATATTCAATAAGGTCATCTTTTGAACCGTTGAATATGTCAACCGGTTCATATTTTGTCAGGATAATCATATCATCCTTTACTGAAATTTTAAGAGAATCTCTTTCAGCAATGTTTAAAGTTCTGCGAAGTTCAATTGGCAGTGTAATTCTGCCGAGTTCATCTAATTTCCTTACTATACCTGTTTCCTTCATGTTGCTCTCTCCTTCCTAGTCAAGTGTTGTATGAATGTGTATTTGTATAACAAGCGCATACAACTGCAATTATGTCTTTAAGCAATGTTTTCTGGTTGAAATATAGTTTGTATAATATGCAGTAGTATTAAATGGAAACTGCATGCTATATTGATTTTGAATATAGCACATATTACAAAAATTGGCAATATATTATAAAAATTAGGGAAAATAATTCTTTGGGCTTAAAGCTTGATTTTATAAATATGATATAATAAAATATCTGTAATGAAGTAATTGGTAAATTTAAGCAAATCTGAATTTTTGAACCGCTTGGCAGATTTGTTTAATATAAAGTGGTTCAGGAAAGAGGCGAATGATGAAGATAACAAATATTTCAGATATCAACGAATTTTTCAAAGTAGTTGATAAATGCAAAGGTCGTGTGGAGCTTACATCATCAGAGGGAGACAGAATCAATCTTAAGAGTAAACTTACACAGTTTGTAGCGATGGCTCAGCTCATGAATACAACATATGTAAAGGAACTTGAGATTGTAGCATCAGAACCGGAAGATGCCAGCAGAATTCTTGACTATATGATGAGTGGAAAAGTCTGATAAAAAGTCTCATATTATATTTGGGATAAAAAACGGAGAATATGCATAAGATAAATTTTATTTATACTGCATATTCTCTGTTTAATTTTGGTTTAAATTTTTATAATATTATCAAATAAACTGTCAATAGTTTTTTCGTTTGAATTTGCCGAGTTCGAGTGGGAAATGATTAAAGTGCGGAATACACAATATCTCGTATAACTTGTATATCTCTGTAACCATTGCCGCCGCATTTCTGTATGACATATATTATTGCAAGGCTTTCTTTTGGGTCCATGGCAACATAGCTTCCAAGCCATCCGTCCCATCCGTATTCTCCTTCTGAGCCAAAACTCTGGCTTGCGGGAACATCCATCATAACACGCATAAGGTTTCCGTAGCCGTATCCTTTCAATGTATCCCAATCATACATTGAAAGCTGTTTTGGTGTGAGATTGTTCCTTGTCATGATTTCAACTGTTTTTCTTCCAAGTATGCGTACATTACCGAGAGTTCCTTTGTTTAACATCATATTTACAAATTTTGAATAATCGTCGATTGTTGAGACAAGTCCGGCACCTCCCGATTCAAAAAGAGGTTTCTTTTTGTGCATATATGTAAGACCTAAATGCTGCCATGTACATGGTTCCATGGTTTGAGTTTCAGGCATATACTGATAATTCTGCATAAAACGGCTTTGTTTTTCTTCAGGAACGAAAAAGTCAGTATCATCCATGCCAAGTGGTTTAAATATTGTTTCTTTGAGATAATCACTGTATTTTTTGCCTGTTATAACTTCGATTACGGCACCGAGAACATCGGCACAGAAGCTATAGCGCCAGCCCTCGCCGGGATGAAATTCAAGAGGCTGTTCGCCAATCAGTACGGCAAGGTCATATGTAGATGTAGGCTTACCGGCTTCAACATCAGCGTAATATTTATCAATCATATCCTGCATTGCTTTTCCGGCAGGAAAAGAAGCGTCCGGATATGTAAGACCTGCTGTCATATTGAGAAGATCCTGTATAACAACTTCTCTTTTTGCGGGAACATATCCTTTTTCAGTAAGCACCGTTTGATTTTTGAAACTTGGAATAAAATTGCTTACAGGGTCAGAGAGAGCGATAAGTCCTTTTTCGACAAGGGTCATAACAGCGACTGAAGTAACCGGTTTTGTCATGGAATAGCATCTGAAAATAGAATTTTTTTCCATGGGAATGTGTTTTTCTTTATCGGCTTCACCGTATTCATTTCGATATACTTCTTTGCCGTCTTTTATAATGCATATAGATGCACCTACATTACAATCCGGATTTTCTGATTTACCTATAAGTGTAGATGAAATGGCATCATCAAGTCTTTTTAATATATCAGTGTTCATACTTTCCCTCGATTCGTATTTTTTGTATTATATGGTGCAAGGGTCAAAATACCTTTTGACCCCAACATCATTATATATAATAGATTAACACACTGAAATGGAAAAAAATACTGCATTTTTGGTAGTTCAATAGTAGTATAAGTTAGATAAAAAAATACATACTATCATATAGAAAGCTGCATGAATTAAAAATCATTGTTACTGAGTTACTGACAGTATCACAGGTGTAAATGACAGCATATTACTTATTGCAATTACAAAGGAGGTTCATATGATGGGAACAGGTATGAATCATTTTCAGGTTTATCTGATAATGTTTTTGACAGGTGGTTTTCTTTATTGTGGTATAGAAATTTTGTATCGTGGATATTCACATATATCCATGTTATTTGCAGGCGGTTTATGTTTTGTACTTGTAGGAGCAGTTGAAAATATTCTGGGTGACGGTGCTTCACTTATAGGACAAATGATAATATGCGGATTGATGATAACGGGAGTTGAGTTTATTGTCGGCATGATAGTAAACAGGCAGATGCATTTAAATGTGTGGGATTATTCAGGACAGCAATATAATTTTAAGGGGCAGGTATGTCTGCTATATACAAATTTGTGGATTTTGTTGTCGTGTCCGGTAATAGTATTACATGATTACATGGAATATATTCTTTTGGGAAGTCAGCTGCCTAATTATAAAATATGGTAATAAATTATTTATGCACAAAAAACGTATGCAGAAATGAGGGGTAATATGGAAAATATTGTGACTAATGCATTTAAAATAAGAAAGACAGATGAATACGAGAAAAATATACCTTTTAATTATTTGGCAGCATTTCCGGATAAAAGTTTTAAGATACCTATTGTTGATGTATTTAAAAAAGGAAAAATATTTGGGAGCAGCATTGATTTCTCGAAAATAGTTTTTATGCCTATAGGTGCAACGTCTTATTCTGATGCATTAAACATGGGGCAAAAAATAGTAACAGAAATTAAGAAAAGAATCAGATATAAGACAATGTCGTCTATTGAAGAAAATAATGCAATTTTAACAAGGGATGTAAGAGGTTATCTTTATGATATTTTTAATGTGTTTGAAATGATGACTGCTGCAATAAAAAGCTGTGGATATGAGGTAGGGAAGGATATAGTGTTTATGCTTGATGCGGATGCGGGAAAGTTATACAGGAAAGAATCGGATATGTATTATTTTCCAGGGGAAACATTTAAGAGGAAAGAGAAAATAAATTCTCAGGGAAATACGGAGGAGAAATGGCAGAACTATATCGAAAAAGAAGTTGGATGTCAGTGCGAGGGTGTTGAGTACAGGACATGCTGTGACAGTCCGGCATTTAGCATGGAAAGCCAGTGTGACAGGGAGTTGCCTGAATTTGAAAGGGGTGTTGACAGAGCTTTCTATCCGATTGTTTCGATGTATGAGCAGGAGAGTGATAAAATATTCGACGATTTGCTGCCAGAAACACCTGATACAAAATCTGTATCTGTACTTCGTTCATCTTCCGAGATGGCAGATTATTATAAGCAGCTATGTGACCGTTTTCCGATAATAGGAATTTCCGGTGCCCTTGCAGTAAATGATAAAAAGGGATGGGATATTCTTGACGACAGTCTTGGTGACAGCGTTGTGTTTTTGGATGAGGGAGCATTTTAAATAAAACAGAACAATAGGGTAATGAATATATAAAAAGTAATAAATTTAAGGTTTTATTTTTGCTAAAGATATATTATCATGGACACTACAGATAAAATTGTGGAGGAAATATATGTTTGAATTAAATCAGAAAAATTATGCACAGGTTGCCAGGAGAGCTGCGGCAGAGGGATGTGTGCTGCTTAAAAATGACGAAAAGGTACTGCCGCTAAAAAAAGGTACAAAAGCAGCTGTTTTTGGTATCGGTGCATTTTATTATTACAAGGGCGGTCTTGGTTCGGGAGGACTTGTAAATACAAAGTATGTTGTGAGCATTCTTGACGCATTAAAAGAAAGTGACTGTATTGAAGTAGATGACGGTATTCTTGAAATCTACGAGAAGTGGATTAAAGAAAATCCTTTTGACGAGGGAAACGGATGGGGAAGTGTTCCGTGGTCACAAAAGGAAATGCCGTTGTCTAAGGAGATTATAAGTGAGGCTGAAAAAAGAAATGATACAGCCATTGTTATCATAGGAAGAACAGCAGGAGAAGATCAGGATAACAAAGCAGATGCGGGAAGTTATTATCTGACACAGACAGAGAGAGAACTTATAAAAAATGTTACAGATACATTTGAAAAAAGTATTGTTCTTCTGAATGTCGGAAATATCATAGATATGAAGTGGACAGACGAATATAAACCATCTGCTGTTATGTATGTATGGCAGGGAGGACAGGAAGGCGGAAACGGTGTTCTTGATGTAATTACGGGTAAGACGGCACCAAGCGGAAAGCTGACTGATACAATCTGTTATAATATAGAAGATTACCCTTCAGCTCCATATTTTGGTGATGCTGATAAGAATTATTATGTTGAAGATATATATGTAGGATATAAGTATTTTCAGACGGCTGCAGCGGATAAAGTGATGTATCCGTTTGGATTTGGTATGTCATATACTGATTTTGAGATAACAGGTTCGGTTAAAAATGTTGATGAAAACAGTGTGATTGTTGATACAGCAGTAAAAAATACAGGTGATTGTTCAGGAAAAGAGGTTGTACAGGTTTATATCGAAGCACCGCAGGGAAAACTTGGAAAACCTGCACGTACTTTTGTCGGATATGCAAAGACCGTTGAGATTGAGGCTCAGGATAGCCAGAAACTTACAATATCTTGTCCTAAATCATATTTTGCGTCATATGACGATTCAGGAATTACAGGTCATAAATCTGCATTTATTCTGGAAGAGGGAGAATACAAAGTATATGCAGGAAATAATGTTGCGGAGGCTGAATATATCGGAAGTTTTTCACAGGAATTTCAGGTGATAGAGCAGCTTGAAGAAGCACTTGCACCTATAGAAGAATTTGAGAGAATGCATCCGGTTTCAGCTGATAAAGCAGATAATTCTGAAAAAGACAGCGGAGATAATACAGAAAATTCAGGTTTATATGAGATGGAATTTCAAAAAGTTCCTACAAGAACAGTAAATCTTTCTGAGAGAATTGAGAGTGAGATGCCGGAGGATATACCTCTTACGGGTGATGAGGGATACACTCTTAAAGACGTTGCGGATGGAAAGATTGATATTGACAAATTTATAGGACAGCTTTCAGATGATGACCTTATGTGTCTTATGAGAGGTGAGGGAATGTGCAGTATGAAAGTGACGCCCGGAACTGCTGCCGCATTCGGAGGACTTACTCCTTCACTTGAAAGATTTGGAATACCTGCACTTTGCTGTGCTGATGGGCCTTCCGGAATAAGAATGGATTGCGGAACCAAGGCGTTTTTACTTCCGATAGGAACATTGCTTGGTGCTACATTTAATGATGAACTTATCGAGGAACTTTTTGAATATTTTGGCGCAGAGATGAAATATAACCGTATTGACACTATTTTAGGACCGGGAATGAATATACACAGGCATCCTCTTAATGGAAGAAATTATGAATATATTTCAGAGGACACGATTCTTACCGGAAAAATATGTGCGGCAGAACTCAGAGGACTGCATAAAGCGGGCGTAGAGGGAACAATAAAACATTTTTGTGCAAATAATCAGGAATTTCGCCGTGCAGATGCGATGGGAGTGATTTCAGAGAGAGCACTCAGGGAAATTTATCTCAAATGTTTTGAAATAGCGGTAAAAGAAACGGGATGCAGTTCTGTAATGACTACATACGGACCATTTAACGGCCTTTGGACATCGGGAAATTATGACCTTTGTACAACGGTGCTCAGAAAAGAATGGGGATTTGAAGGAATCGTAATGACTGACTGGTGGGCAGTTGCAAACTGGGAAGGAGAAGCACAGGACAGAAGAAACAGGGCGGCAATGGTTCAGGCACAGAATGATATATTTATGGTGTGTCCTGATACGGAAAGAGAGAACGCTCTTGACAATATCAAAGCAGAGTATACGATAGGAAAGATAACAAGAGGGCAGCTCCAGAGAAATGCAAAGAATGTACTTAAATTTGCACTTAACAGTCTTGCAATGCAGATAAAACTTGGAAAAGTAACTCTTGAAGAATACGCACCTGAGTGGGATACAAGCTACAGACCTGAGGGTGAACTGGAGACAGTTGCGGCAGAGAACGGTTCTTTTGTTGTATCAGACGAGCTTGCATTAAAAATGCTTGAAGATGACGGAATGTATTTCAATGCAGTTGATGCAGTGGAAGGAAATTACAGTGTAAAAATAAATATTACGTCACAGCACAATGAATATACACAGATACCTATATCTTTGTTCGTTGACAATGATTATCGTGGAACGCTTTCATTCCAGGGAACAAATGGAAAAGCTGACGAGAAAGACATGCCTATTGGAAAGATTGGAGTGGGAGAGCATTATATAAGAGTGGCATACAGACCACATGGCATAACGATGAATGAGTTTGTAATTGAAAAGGAAAATACACTGTCATAGAGAATAGGTGTGATTAAAAATGACACGGCTGCTAAGTTTTGTTTAACAGCCGTGTTTTTTGTATATGCAGGTTTTAATATTTCCCTTGAATATGTTGTCACTTTCATTTTCAAATACAATAATATTTTTTCTGCCTTTTCTTTTTACCGAGATTTTGAAGATACTGTTTTCGGTTGCATATTTTGCTGCATTGTCTATAAGTATCTCAAATAACTGTCTGACAAGTTTTTCGTCTCCTGAAACAAATCATCTGCATAATAAAACACGAACTTAAAATGAAACTTAAATTATGTGTGATTTTTAAAATTGTTTGTAATAAAATATTATTTACTATATAATGAATTATGCAGGGAAAAGTACAGATATAATGAGCGTACTGTTTGGGAAAAAACAGATGTTTTATGTACAGAAAGGGGATAAATAAATGAAATTAAGCACTAAAATCGGGAGTATATTTAGCATTATAATTATACTGCTTGTATATGTAATAGGTACTGAGTCTTGCATGTACAGTTATAATTCTACAATTGAAAATATATCAGATGTCGTGCAGGCAAATACGGCGACAGCAGAACAGACGGTTGCGTCTACAGAGGTTTTATCCGGTCAGGCAATATCACTTAAAGAAATGACGGAAAGATTTAAAGCAGATTGATTTATATTCAGATGGAGGTTTATCTGTGAAAGAAATGACAGATTTGGAAAAATATTATAACAAATTTAATGAGGATAAAAGACTGACAAGGCGGCACGGACAGGTGGAATTTATTACATCAATGAAATATATTCATGAATGTATAGGTGACAGGAAATGTGTAAAAATACTTGATATAGGTGCAGGAACGGGAAGATATTCCGTTGCACTTGCAAATGAAGGCCATGATGTGACAGCAGTTGAACTTGTCAAATATAATCTTGGAATACTGAAATCGAAAAAAAGCGCGGTAAAAGCGATGCATGGTAATGCATTAAAACTTTCAAAACTTGCGGATAATACCTTTGATGTTACACTCTTGTTTGGACCGATGTATCATCTGTTTGGTTTTGATGACAAGATAAAAGCGTTAAATGAGGCGAAAAGAGTTACAAAACCGGGAGGAAAGATACTTGTTGCATATTGCATGAATGAGTACAGCATACTTACATACGGATTTAAACAAAACCACATAAAGGAAGTGGTTGAGGCAGGAAAAGTTACAAAAGATTTTCACTGTATTCCTGAGCCGAAAGATTTGTACGATTATGTAAGAATAGAAGATATAGATAAAGTGCGTGATGCAGCAGACTTGAAAAGGATAAAGCTTATTTCGGCAGACGGTCAGGCGGATTTGATGAGACCGGTTTTAAATGCGATGGATGAGGAAACATTTAAGCTTTTTGTAGAGTATCATCTGGCAACCTGCGAGAGACAGGAACTTGTAGGTGCGGGAGCACATACGGTAGATATTTTGGAAAAAAAGAACTTATAGAAATAAATAAAGCTGAATCGGTCTTGTAATAAAAGTCTGTGGGATGTATAATTGTCTGTGCGTCAAAAAAATGATAAATCAAAGTTACTGTGCAAAAAAGGTGTGGACAGTAATAAATCATAAGCATGAATATGGAGGAACAAGTTATGTACAATATATTAAGCGGTTGCTTAAATCCAAATCAGATAACAATGATAGGTATTCTTGCAGCGTTTTTGCTGACATTTATCTGTCTTAAATTTCCATTCCCGTTTCTTCCGGTAGATCAGGGCAGGGAATTTGCAGTAAACGGTGCCTTGTCAAAAGGAAAAACAA
>ULWD01018309.1_pt1 | contig 12125 bp, 14 predicted proteins | sample 1960011 | NCBI WGS metagenome assembly ULWD01 (sample SAMEA4835803, study PRJEB28245) | human gut metagenome | biome: gut microbiome; material: fecal sample | place: Denmark | collected 2008 | reverse complement strand
TTTTTTGTATGATGATTTTGCAATGAATATTTCATTTTTAAAAAGGAGAGAAAATTATGAAAAAATCCATTAAAGACTTAGGTGATGTTAAAGGTAAACGTGCTCTTGTAAGAGTTGACGTAAACGTACCTTTAGATGCAGACAAAAACGTTACCGATGATACAAGAATTCAGGCTATTATTCCTACAGTAAGAGCTTTGCAGGAAAAAGGAGCTAAAATTATATTAATGGCGCACTTGGGAAGACCAAAAGGCGAATGGAACCCTGAATTTTCTTTAGAACCTGTTGCAAAACATATGTCTAAAGTTTTGGGTGAAGATGTTTTATTTGTAAAATCACCTGTAGGCGAAGGTGCTGATAAAGAATTAGAAGCTTTAAAAGACGGTCAGGTTGCATTATTGGAAAACATCCGTTACTACAAAGCTGAAGAAGCAAAAGATGATGATATGACTTTTGCCAATGAATTGGCTAAACTCGGTGATTTCTATGTTAACGATGCATTTGGTGCAGCTCACAGAAACCACACTTCAACAGCTAAATTGGCTAAAGTTTTAAAACCTGCTGTTTCAGGCTTGTTAATGGAAAAAGAAATCAGATGCTTGTCAGAAGCTCTTGATAAACCTCAAAGACCATTCACTGCAATCGTTGGCGGTGCTAAAGTTTCTTCTAAAATCGGTGTTTTAGAAAACCTTATTGATAAAGTTGACAACTTGATTATCGGCGGCGGTATGGCTTATACATTTGTAAAAGCTAACGGCGGTAAAATCGGTAACTCAATTTGTGAAGACGATCAAATGGATGTAGCAAAAGCTATTGAAAAGAAAGCAGCTGATAAAGGTGTTAAAATCATTATGGCTACTGACGTTCTTGCAGCAGATGATTTCTCAGGAAACGGAACAAACAAGTTTGTTGCAATCAATGAAATTCCTGACGGATTTGAAGGTGTAGATGCAGGTCCTGATTCAAGAAAAGCATTTGCAGACGTTATCAAAAATTCTAAAACAATTTTGATGAACGGTCCTGTAGGCGCATTTGAAAATCCTAAATTTGCTGAAGGTACAAAAGCTGTGTTAGAAGCTGTAGTTGAAGCTACTAAAAACGGTGCAACTTCTGTTATCGGCGGCGGTGACTCTGTATCTGCAGCTAAAAAATTCTTTAAAGCAGAAGACTTCACTCACGTTTCAACAGGCGGCGGAGCTTCTCTTGAATTTATTGAAGGTAAAGTATTACCTGGCGTTGCAGCATTAGATGATAAATAATTAATACTATTTTCGAAATAAAAAACACCTGTCTTTGGCGGGTGTTTTTTTTGTGATAAAATAATTTCAAGAATGAGGGTTTTATGAAAAATATTTTAATTACAGGCGGAGCCGGTTTTATAGGTTCACACTTATCCGAAAAACTTTTGGAGCAGGGCAATCACGTTATCTGTCTTGATAACTTTTTTACCGGTTCAAGAAAGAATATAGAACATCTTTTGGATAACAAAGAATTTGAGCTTATAAGGCATGATATAATCGAGCCGATTATACTTGAAGTTGACCAAATTTATAACCTTGCCTGTCCTGCAAGCCCTATTCATTACCAGTACAACGCTATAAAAACTATTAAAACCAACGTTCTCGGTGTTACAAATATGCTTGATTTGGCTGATGAAACAAAAGCCAGAATTTTGCAGGCATCTACAAGTGAGGTTTACGGCGATCCTGTTGTTCACCCGCAAAGAGAAGATTATTGGGGTAACGTTAACCCTATAGGCTTAAGGAGCTGTTATGACGAGGGAAAACGTGTAGCAGAAGCCTTGATGATGGATTATCACAGGCAGCATAATGTTGATATCAGAATTATCAGAATTTTCAATACATACGGACCACGAATGGCTGAAAACGATGGCAGAGTTGTTTCAAACTTTATTTTACAGGCTTTGAAAAACGAGGATATAACAATATACGGAAACGGTTCTCAAACCCGTTCATTCTGCTATGTTGATGATCTGGTGCGTGGAATGATTACATTGATGAACACAGAGGACTTTATGGGTCCTGTGAATGTAGGAAACGACGGTGAGTATACAATTCTTGAGCTTGCAAAAATGATAATAGAGTTGTCAGGTTCAAAATCAAATATAGTGTTTAAACCTCTTCCGTCCGATGATCCTTGTCAGCGCCGTCCTGATTTGACTTTGGCAAAAGAAAAACTGGGTTACGAGCCGACTATACAAGTACGTGACGGTTTGTTAAAAACGATTGAATACTTTAAAAAAGTTCTGTAACTTTGTCAATGGATTTATTTTGTAATTCAAGCAATGAGAGATAATCTCCGTCGTTGCTGATTTCGGTATGCGTAATTGCGTCATAAAGCACTTTATTTATGGCTTCAATATAAAGCATTTCATATTCTATGATTGCAAACTTTTCTTTATCAGTGCACATAATTAACCTTTCTTAATATATTTAAATCGTTTATAATATGATTAAATTAAAAACGATTTAAATAATAACAGAATAATTTTTAATTGTCAATAATAATTTTATAAATATATAATTGATATATGAGTGCTAATAAAGACTTAAGAAAATTGTTATTGGAAGAAAATAAGACAATCAAACAGCTTGCTGATATGGCAAGTCAGATTGCAGGCAAAAGTATAACTCAGTATAGTATCTCCCAAAAGCTAAACAGGAACTCAATGAAATATGACGAAGTTCAGTTTCTTGCAGGGGTGCTGGGTTATGAAATCGAGTTTAAAAAAATAAAATAACAACTCTTGAATTTTTGAAAAAATGAGTTATAATATAGAAAAGGGCGGAGGATTTTCGGTAGGGCGCCGTGTGAGCGATAGCGAACCCAGCCCGTGAGATGGAGCCGGACGTTACTCCGGCGACAACCCGAATAATCCGACCAGCGGATTGCAGTCCGCACTTTAAAAGCCCCTTATTGTTTGAATTTAAGCGCTAATATTATTAACAAGATTAATATTAGTGCTTTTTCACTTATTGTGAAAATCAAACTTACCACCCCCTTTCAATGTTCTGACAAATTTTCAGTTTGTTCCATGAAAGCTGAGCAGTCGGGCTTACCCTTTAATTTAATAATATATCGTTTTTTTGTATTAATAAATCATTTAGTGAATGTATTTTGTTTGTTGCAAACAAAAATTTTTTGTCTGATAATGTCATTGAATAAGTTTATTGAAAGGAGAGTTTAGCATGTGGGAAAAAGATATTGATATTAATCAAGTTGTTGAAATCCGCACAAGAACAAATGTTTATTTTGGTGTCGGAGCTATCAAAAAAATTGATGATATTGCTCGTGTTTTAAAAACTAAAGGCATAGATAAGGTTATCGTTATGTCAGGCAGAAACGCTTACAAAGCTACGGGAGCATGGGATTATGTTGAAAAAGCTTTGAAAGATAACGGTATCGGATATATTAATTATGATCAGGTTACTCCAAACCCTACAACGGTTCACGTAAACGAAGCTGCCAAAATGGCAAAAGATTTCGGTGCTAAAGCTGTTATTGCAATCGGCGGCGGTTCTCCGACAGATGCAGGAAAATCAGTTGCAATCCTGCTTGAATATCCTGAAAAAACTGCTGAAAATATTTACGATTTTGAATTTGCACCTGAAAAAGCTGCTCCTATCGTATCTATTAACTTAACTCACGGTACAGGTACTGAAACAAACAGATTTGCGGTTGTTACTAATCTTGAAAAGAACTTCAAACCTGCAATTGCATACGATTGTATTTATCCTATGTTTGCAATTGATGATCCTCAGTTAATGACTAAATTGTCGCCTAAACAAACAAGATACGTTTCAATTGATGCTGTTAACCACGTTGTAGAAGCTGCAACTTCAACGGTTGCATCGCCTTATTCAATAAGCCTTGCTAAGCAGGTTATTGAACTTGTTGCAAAATACTTACCGAAAGCCATTGCAAATCCTGATGATTTAGAAGCTCGTTACTTCCTTGCATACGCTGCAATGATGGGCGGTGTAAGTTTTGATAACGGTTTATTGCATTATACACACGCTTTGGAACACCCTCTAAGTGCGGTTAAACCTGAGTTATCTCATGGTTTGGGTCTTGCAATCCTTTTACCTGCGGTTGTAAAAACAATTTACAAAGACAGACCGCATGTATTGGCTGATATTCTTGCTCCTATTGCCCCGGGATTAAGAGGGGATGCTTCAGAAGCTGATAAAGCAGCAAAAGAAGTTCAAAGCTGGCTTCAATCCGTAGACGTTTCTCAAAAACTTGAAGACGAAGGATTTACTGAAGCTGATGTTGAAAAACTTGTTGACCTTGTTTACACAACACCTTCTCTTGCAGGGCTTTTAGACATTGCACCGTCAGGAAACGGCAGAGATGTTGTAGAAGCTATTTACAGAGATTCTTTAAAACCTCTATAGGTTTATAATAACAATCAAAGGACGTCTTTTACGGACGTCCTTTTTTTGTATTATAATTTACATTATGATTACGAAAAGAAAGTTGGAATTACTTGCTCCTGCAAAGGATAAAAAGACAGCCGCAGCTGCAATAGAAAGCGGTGCCGATGCTGTTTATGTGGGTTCGCCGAAGTTTGGTGCACGTCAGGCAGCCGGTAATTCATTACAAGATATTAAAGAAATTGTTGATTATGCGCATAAGTTTTATGTAAAAGTTCACGTTACGATTAACACGATTTTGACAGATGATGAACTTGTTGAGGCAAAGGAGCTTATTAATAAGCTTTATGAAATCGGAGTTGATGCCATAATCGTTCAGGATATGGGAATTTTGGAACTTGCTGTAAAAGGTGAACTTCCTCCGATACAAATTCATGCAAGTACTCAGTGTGATACAAGAACTTTGGAAAAAGCGGAATTTTTCAAAAATATCGGAGTTTCAAGGGTAATTCTTGCAAGAGAACTTTCACTTGAAAAAATTAGAGAAATTTGTTCTGCTGTTTCTTCAAAGGATGATGAAGATGCAATTGAGGTGGAAACATTTATTCATGGAGCTTTATGTGTAAGTTACAGCGGGCAGTGCTATATGAGCCATTATATCGGCGGACGTTCCGCTAACAGGGGGGAATGCGCTCAGGCATGCCGTAAAAAATATACGCTTGTCGATGAAGATGGAAATGTTATTGCAAAAGACAAACATTTGTTGAGTTTGAAAGATTTTAACGCATCAGCTCAAATTGAAGAACTTGCAAAAGCAGGGGTAAAATCTTTTAAAATAGAAGGGCGTTTGAAAGATGAGAATTACGTAAAAAATGTTGTTGCTTATTACAGAAAACTGCTTGACAACTGCGGTAGAAAATCTTCGTCAGGTCAGGTATTTATGGATTTTGAGCCCGATGTAAACAAGAGCTTTAATCGTGGATTTACGGAATATTTTTTGAAAAAACGCAGCAAATGTTATAACTTTGATACACCGAAAGCAATCGGTGAAAAAATCGGAACCGTTACAAAAGTCGGCAGAGATTTTTTTGAGATAAAAACAAAAATTCAATTGAATAATCAAGACGGGTTATGCTTTATGCTTGGCGGGCATTTTGAAGGATGCCTAGTCAACAAAGCAGAAAAAAATAGAGTTTTTCCTAACCGTATGAACGGGATTAAAATCGGTACTGAAATTTATAGAAACAATGATTTTCAATATGAAAAAACGCTTGCGAATTCAAAGATTAAACGGCGTATAGGCGTTGAAATCGTCTATCGTGACGGAATTATAACAGCTATTGACGATAATAAAAATTCAGTGCAAATACAGGTTGAATTTAGTGAAACTCCTAAAAATTCTCAAAAAATGCAGGAAACATTTATAAGACAAATGGAAAAAACAGGCGAAAGCGATTTTTTTACAAGGAAAGTATGCGTTTGTTCCGACCTGCCTTTTATACCGGTTTCCGAAATTAATGAGTTGAGGAGAGCACTGCTTGATAAACTTATAAAGGAACGTTTGAAAAATTACAAGCGGGAATATCAAAAGCCGTTGCATTATACGGAATTTCCGCAAAAAGAACTTGATTACAAAGCAAATGTTTATAACAATTCTGCAAAAGAGTTTTATGAAAAATGCGGTTCCAAGGTTTGTGAGATGTCTGCAGAAAGCGGTTCTGTGCCTTATGAATTAATGCGTACAAAGCACTGTTTGAAATTTGCTTTTGATATGTGTAAGTCGCCTAAAAAACTTTATTTAATCGATGAAAAAGGGAAAAAATATCCGCTTCACTTTGATTGCAAAAATTGCGAAATGGTTATTTCAGCCAATTAACACAGAGATTTACAAACCTTTCGGGTTCATCCAAAAATAAATCTTCTGCGTGTATGCCGTTTTCAAAAAGTTCAAAACGTTTTTCACACTCTGCGTTTTCATAAAGCTTTTGAGTATGCCAGCAATATACTGTGGGATCTTTTTTACCTGCAATAAACAAAATCGGAATTTTGATTTGTTGTACAATATCAATCGGCTTTATTTTTTTACGGATTATGATTGACGGGCGTACAGATAGCCAACGGTTAAGTTCGAATTTTTTTAAAGTCGGAATGAATGCTTCTTTTTTCCACATACGGTTTTCAATTTTATTGAAATCGCAGGGCGGCGAAACTGCAATAACTTTATTAATATCGTTGTTTTGAGCACAATGGATTAGTGCAATAGAGCCTCCAAGAGAAAATCCGGCAAGGTAAATTTGTTTGTAATACTTTTTTGCAAAGTCGACAACAGTTTTTAAATCAATCGTTTCTCTGCTTGTGAAAGTATAAAACCCCGAGCTTCTACCATGTCCTCTAAAATCAAAGGAAATAACATCAAAATCTTTGGAAAAAATTTCGGCCATTTCAGAAAAAGCCTTGCTGTCTTTTGTCATAAACCAGCCATGAGCAAGTATTATAACCTTATCATGTTCAGTTTGATAATGATTTAAGGCAAGCTTAATTCCGTCAGAAGTTGTGAGAAAAATTTCTTTCATAAATTATACTATTTGTTGTTTTCTTTTACATAATCTTCAATCATCTTTGCAGCTAAGTTACTTGCAGAACGTTTTTCTTTTTCAGCAATAGCTTTAAAGTTTTCAAAGATTTCTTTCTCAATAATAACAACAAATCTATGTTTATCATTTTTAATGACCATTTATGAACCTCTTGTAATATGTTTGTAAACCTATGTAAATTTTACTATTGTATTACGATAAATTCAATTGCAAAAGGTTTATAATAAGTTTATAAACTTTTATAAAAGGAGAATGTTATGGTAAATAAGAAAATAAATGATATTATGTATGAATTTGCAGATTTAATTACATATCTTGAAATAATTGCAGATTATTGTAGATATAACAGAAATAACAAGCAAATAGCAATTATGCTTCCTTTGTTTATTTATATTTGTCAAGAAAACCATAAACTTTATGAACAGCTTGATTATTTGGAAATGGAAACCTTTGACTTTAAACAAAATAACCTTAAATAGAAATTGTAGATATCATACGAAAGTATGAGCAAGAAAAGCAGGTTTTGGTATATATTAAATGTACCAGAGGGTAGAATTTGTGTTAAACGGTGTATTTCAAAGACCTTATTTAAATAAAGACGGCAGAAGTCTTGTTAAGAAAAAACAAGACGAAGAAAAGAATGCCTCATCAGCTGCTCAGCGTGAAGAGCAGTCAAATCAGAATGCAAAAAGCAAAGGTCTTCAATATGTAGAACAAAACAAACCGTCATATTCACCTGCTTATCAGCGTGTTCAAAACAACGGAGAACAAGTTGATTGGCGTCAAATGCGTTCTCAAATTCAAAGTCAGGTGTACACGAAAACTCCTCATAATACCCCGAATGCAGCAGTAAATCATACCGATGCCGCTGCACCGACCAAAACTTTATCAGGCAGAAGCACTGTCATTAATATTGCGCAAATTCTTAAAGATTTTAAAAACACCGCAGCTGCAATCGGTACTCCCGATGATTTAAAAGAAGAAGTTAACGGTTATCTTACACTGATAGAAGCTCAGGTTAAAAAAGATAATCCCAACACTAAACTTGTTAAATCAAATTTAAAAAATGCATCAACTATCCTTGATAATTATATTTCCAAAACTTTAAATAAAGAGTCAAAGGTTGTTGAAAACTGGGTTGATGCACTGTTTTTACAGCAAATTGATTTCAGCTACAATGAAGGCGATATCAATCCGCAGTTTCTGGTAAAATTTCCTGACGGAAGCACACAGGAAGAAGCAAAAACCGAAGATAAAACAGTTGTAAATGAAACTGTTACAGAACCTGTTCAACAGGAAATAGACACAAATTCTAAAGTAGTATCTTTAATTCCTCAGGACAAAGAGTTAAAATCATTATTTATTCAGGCTAAAAAAGCTTCTTATGCTAACGAACCCGAAAAAGCAATTGAAACTTTCCAAAAAGCGCTTGAACGTGCAGATGAAGTTGGTGATACAGAAACCAAGTCAAAAATTTTCTATGAAGTCGGCAGAATTTATGATGACCACGATTACTATGCTCAAGCCTTAAAAAGCTACAATCAATCAGTACAAAATACAACAGATAATAATGTTAAAACAAAAGCCCACTATTCAATGGCACAGATTTACGATGATGTAAATCAGATTGAACCTGCACTTGACCATTATTTTAATTCAATATCTTATGCAGGGCAGGAAGATAATTTTACAGCTCAATCAACTTCTTTGACTAAAATGGGCAATATTTTTACCGATATGTACGAAGACGAAGCTATGGATTACTACTCAATAGCGGATGACCTGGCAGCTCAAACAGATAATTCAAAAGTAAAGGGTTTTGTATCTTCAAGCATGGGCACAGCTTATGAAAAATTTGGCGAACCTCAGGAAGCGTTGAAATCTTACTCTAAAGCAGTACAGCATTATACAGATGCTGATTCTCCTTTGAAAGTTGCTCAAAATTATTCCAAAGCAGCTGATATAATGGTTGAATACAGCAATGTTGCTAAGGCAAAAGGTCTTTTAACAAAAGCTCAAAATTATGCACGTCAGACTGATGATGTGAATTTGATGAATGAAATAAGAGAAAAATTAAATAGTCTTGAACTACTTGGTTAAATTAATGCAAAAATTTTTCTTTACAGATTTTGAAACAAAATAATATATATATTCGGAGAAAATTCATGCAAATTCAAAAAACATCTTATCAGTCTTATAGTCCTGCTTTTAGGGCGAAATTTATAAATAGTGAAGCCTTAAAACAGGTTGTTGAATATGCGGTAGAGCATAAAAAGTTTGACAAATTAAATCAGGCACGAAAAAACATTGACAATTCTTGTCTGACTGTAAGGTTGCTTGTAGATATAGGCGAAACAGAAAACGGAAAACCATATATCAGCTTCACAAAATTTGAACCTAAAAAAAATATAATAATACCTTCTTCAAATGATGATTACAGAGAGGTAAAGACCGTCAAGTTTGTCAGTGAAAAAAAGATGAACCCGTTAAAATTTGCTTATGAAAAAATTATAAAACTCGGTAATGATGCGCCGAATAATAATATGTACAAAAATGTTGTATTACTAAAAAAATAAAAAAAAACGGGGTTAAAACTAACCCCGTTTTTTATCGGCTAAGGTGCCATAATTTCGATTTCGTTTCCGTCAGGATCTTTTAAGAATGCTATATGCATATTAACTTCAGGCATGAAATAAGGTTCATAAAGATATTCATAACCCATAGACTGCATTTTTTTTGTAAATTCTTCCATGGAATTTGTTTCAAACGCAAGGTGTCCGAAAGCGTTGCCGTTTTCATAGCCGTTTTCGGGTGTTTCTGCGTTGTGTGTCAATTCAATTTGAGTTTGACCGTCTTCATCGCTTAAATAGTATAAAGTGCAATCATCAAGTTTTACTTCTCCTGTTCTGTTCAAATCAAGAAGTTCTGTATAAAATCTCATAGAAGCATCTATGTTTTTTACTCTAATCATTACATGTACAAATTTCATATATTAATCCTCCTTTGATTTTAGTTTATCATAATTTAACTAAAATATTGAAATCTTTATAATAAATTGATATAATAAAGTTTATAAGTTAGGAAAGGAGCAAAAATATGAAAAATTTATTTAGTAAAGCACTCGGGGGGGGGGCAGCCGTTTAAGCTCCTGTATTAAGGGTTTTACGCTTGCTGAGGTTTTAATAACACTCGGCATTATCGGTGTGGTTGCAGCATTAACTATCCCGAATTTGGTTGCTAATCATCAGAAAAAAGCTTTAGAAGCTGCTTTTAAAAAATCTTATTCCCTTTTGTCTCAGGCAATTGTTTATGTTGAGCCCGAACTTTTAGGTTCTGTTACGGGAGATAATACTGATTCGGGTTCTAGCAATTCTGAATTTTATACTAAATTATTTGCGCAATACAAATTGGCAGATAATTTAAACAAAAACAATAATGTATATGGTACAGTAAATGTTTATAAGCAGGTTAAATCATACAATAATACAACGGTAAGTATACCGGGCTGTATGCAAGTTCCTCAACTTGTTGCAGCAGATGGAACATCAATTGGCGGTATGTACAACTGTTATGCAAATTGGATTGTAATTGATACAACAGGTCCAAGAAAAGGACCGAATGCTCTGGGGCAGGATATATTTTATTTTGGTATAAATGACAGGGGAAGGTTAATTCCTCTCGGCGAAAATATAAGTTATTCATTTTGGAATTTTAGTCAAAGCAAATATTGTTCCAAAACTTCAACAGATGCACAAAACGGCGTTGGCTGTACAAAACACGCAATTGCTAACGAATGCCCGGATGATAAGACTAAAACTTACTGGGAATGTTTGCCACGTTAACTTAGTCAATATGAGATATTACTCCGTTTGAGGTGTTTTTGTCAATTTCTATAACATGTCTTATTATTGTATGAGCCATTAAAAGCAAGTATGGATTAATCTCGTTGGTGTTGGCCATATTAATTTTTGCTTGCGGTTTTTCCTGTTTTTCGTTGACGGTAGTTTGCGAGCCGGTTTCAAAAGAAACTACTGATTCCATAGAGTAATGTTTTTCATCGCCTTCTATACGCAAAATCAACTCATCTTTAGGAAATTCTTTAACACATTCAATATTTACGTGGACGGAATTTGAGCTTTCAAGAATTAATGTTGCAATCACATTGCCGTAATTTAGTGTTGTAATTGTTATTATCAGAATACTTTCAGAACCGTCATCCGTATTGCTGTTTTCTATATCTAAATCAAAGCCGACACCTTCTTGCAGCGGAAGCCATGGTAGATATAAGAGCATTAAAAGTTTCATTGTTTGTGCTGAATCATTTTGAGAAGCAGCTGCAACACTTGCATTGATAAGTTTTGCTGTTTCTTTTAACTGTGACAAATCAGTAATTCCAAGTTTTGCAGAGTTTGCCATAGTGGTAATTAATTTTGCTATGGCATCTTTCCCGTTTGCCTGAATAAGTGAGGCAATTTCAGAAAGATTAATGAGCCCTGATGATGATATTGACAGATTTTTCAAAGATGACTGCATTTGGCTTAATATAGCTTTGTTGCCTGTAAGCAGAATATTTTGCGCTTCGGTTACAGACATACCCTGTAGTTGTGCAAGGATTTGTGCCTGAGTTTGAGATAAAGCATTCTTTTGCATATTTATTTGGTTTGCAAAACGTTGGTTAAACTGTGCAAGTGATATGTTTCTTTGCATTATATATACAAGTTCATTAAGGTTTTTGGGCAAATTCATCATATCTTTCACATAAACTGATTGGTCACCACCACCCATATTACCCATTTGAGGTGTCGGAACACTTCTTGAAATATTTGGTACCGAAGGCTGCTGAGGTGTAGGTGTAAATGAAGATGTTTGGGCAGGTTGTTTTGCGGGCACTTGTTTTTGAGCGTTAAGTGCCTGATAATTCACAAATTTTGATATTAAATGACCTAAGTTTAAATCTGCCATTGATTTAATTATACTGATTTTTAAGGGTTTGTCCAGTAACATTATCAGTTATATATCTACATATATCTTTTTTAAAGATTGTAATGTATGTAAAAGTTTGTTATAATAATATAAATAAACACTTATAATTTATGTTGAATTACGAGTATGGGGGTACAATGATTAAACATAT
>ULWD01052243.1_pt1 | contig 12129 bp, 8 predicted proteins | sample 1960011 | NCBI WGS metagenome assembly ULWD01 (sample SAMEA4835803, study PRJEB28245) | human gut metagenome | biome: gut microbiome; material: fecal sample | place: Denmark | collected 2008 | reverse complement strand
CCCCTGCCGCTCCTTCAGCGCGCGGACGGCCAGCGCGATGGCCGTATAGGTCTTGCCCGAGCCGGCAGGCCCCACGGCGAACAGCAGGTCGTTCCTGTCGTAGAGTTTGACGAGCCGCTGCTGGTTGACCGTCCGGGCGCGGACGATCGTGCCGTTGTTGCCGTAGACGATCACGTCCTTGTCGACCGGGGCGTCGTCCTGCGCGATGCCGCCCGCGAAACACTGTTCGATGACCTCGGCCGAGACGTGGCCGTATTTGACATAGTAGGCCGCAAGCCCCTCCATGCGTTTGGCGAAACGCTGCGTGTCGGCCTCCGGGCCGAGGACCTTGAGCGACTGCCCGCGCGCGACGATCTTCAGCGTGGGGTGCAGCGATTTGATCTGTTCGAGGTAGACGTCCTGCGCCCCGTAGAGTTCGCGGGGATCGACGCCTTCGAGCATGATTTCCTTTCCGACAGTTTCCGTCATAGACCGATCAGAATAAATAGCCGAAGCTGAGCGCCACGTTATACGTACGGAGTTTGTCGAGCTGCCGCCCGTCGGGCAGCACCACGTCGTGTTTCGAGCGGAACTGGCCGTTGTAGCGCAGGTCGATCAGCAGGTGGCGCATCAGCACGATGCCCGCACCCACGGTGTACGACACCGAGGGACGCACGCGGCCGAAGTCCAGCAGGTCGCCGCCCGACTTCTGCTTGCAGTCGTTCATCACCGTAAAGACGGGACCGGCATAGATCCGCACGGGACGCAGCAGGCGGAACGACAACAGCACCGGCACGTCGATGGAATTGGACTTGAGGTTGATCTCCTTCTGCCCCTCAGGACGGATGCGAAGCCCCTGACGCACATAGAGTATCTGCGGTTCGACGGCGAAAGCCCCCAGATTGACCGCCGTGGTGATACCGGCCTGCCAGCCCAGTTTGTTCTTGACGTCGGTGCCCGACATGTTGGTCGTATAGTCGGGGATGTTGATGCCGCCCAATACGCCCCATTCGATCCGGGTGCGGGGCCGCTGCGCCGCGGCAGAGAGCGCGCAAACGACCAGCAAAGAGGTTACTACGATCTTACGAATCATCGTTTTCAGTTTTTATTGCTTTATTTTCAGTTTGAAGCTCGCCCAGAGCATGTAGCCCACGCACATGGCGACGAACAGCATGCCCCAGTGCGCATCGCCGCTCCAGCGGACAATGGCCCCGCAGACGGGTCCCGAAACGGCTCCCGCCGAGATGGCCAGAATCATCAGTCCCGCCACTTCGTTGGCCTTTTCGGGCACGGCCTTGGTCGCCACGGCGTAGAACGTCGCGAAAACGCAGGCCATGGCGAATCCCGTCAGCCCCACAGCGGCGTAGACCGCCGTTTCGCCGCGCACCAGCAGCAGCACGGCGCAGAGCGCCAAAGCCCCCGCCATGTTCCAGCGCAGGTATTTCACGTCCGACACCCGCACCAGCACCCACGCCCCGACGAGCGTGCCGACGATGCGGCAGGCGTAGAAGCCCGTGGTGGTGAGTATCGAATCGGGATTGTCGATCAGCCGCACCGAGAGGAACCCGATCCCCACGTCGCCCGCGATGAAACACGCCACGCCCAGCGTGCAGAGCAGCACCGTCGGGTTTCCCAGCAGCCGGAAGCAGTCGGCCATGCCCGCGGCGCGGTCGCTGCGCGGCGGTTCGGCCACCGAAGTCGCCTGCAGCCAGAGGCCGCCCAGCACCGTGAGGCCCGCATAGATCGGCAGCAGCAGGCGCCACGATCCGGTGAGCGCCACGAGCGCCGTGACGATCGGCGCCAGCAGCAGGAGCGAGGTATTGCGGAAGATCTGGCCCACCGTGAGGTAGCTGGTCATCCGCTCGCCCGGCACGATGGTGGCCAGCAGGGGATTGATCGCCACCTGAATCGCCGTATTGCCCACGCCCAGCAGTCCGAAGCCGGCGAAATACCACCCCAGCGCACACCCTTCGCCCGCAACGTAGGGGACCATCAGACCGACGACCGTAAAGGCGTAGCCGATCAGCGCGGTCGCCTTGCGGCCTATGCGGTTCATCAGTGCGGCCAGCGGCGTGGAGAGCACCAGGAACCACAGGAAAACCATCGTGGGCAGGAAGCTCACGGCCGCCTGCCGCGACGCGGGAAACTCCAGTGCGATGCGTCCCGTAATCGGAGCCACCATATCGCAGAAACCCATTATGAAGAAGCCCATCAGCACGGGGCCGAGCACTCGTTTATCTACTTTACCGACACGCATGAGCGGCGAAATTTCAGGTATACAATTTTTCAAAGTTACATTTTTTTCCATAAAAACCGATTTCCGGACAGCGATTATTTCACAATTCTTTCTCTTTGCGGAGCAACCGTCCGATCCCGACCGACAAAAAACGTGCGAGAAACGCCGTTCCACTCTCCGCGCCTTATACCCCGCCTTTCCCCGCAAACTCTGTCTCCCGCCATTCTCCCACACAAAAAAACAGCCTGCAGAATCGGCCGTTCGGACTCCGCCGCAGCAAAATGCGGCGGGCGCTTGTTTTTAGCCGCAGATTTTTATATATTTGTAGGAAAGCCAAATGATCGCATGATGTTTCAATTCGCCCATATAGCACCGATAACACTGCCGCTCGAAGACCCGATCCTGAAGTTTCTGCTGATTCTGATCATCATTCTGGCGGCGCCGCTGCTCCTGAACAAGCTGAAGATCCCCTATCTTTTGGGGCTGATAATCGCCGGCGCGGTTATCGGCCCTCACGGACTCAACCTCGTGCTGCGCGACAGCAGCATCATCCTTTCGGGGACCGCCGGCCTGCTCTACATCATGTTTCTTTCGGGACTGGACATGGATACGTCCGACTTCAAAAAAAGCGGCTGGCGCAGTCTCGTCTTCGGACTCTACACCTTCTGCGTACCGCTCGCGCTCGGCATTCTGGCAGGTTATTACATTATGGGATTCTCCATCTACTCCTCGATCCTGCTTGCCGGACTCTTCGCCTCCCAGACCCTTATAGCCTATCCCATCGTCAGCAAGCTCGGCATCTCGCGCGACAAGGCCGTCACGATCGCCGTCGGCGGCACGGTCATCACCGACACGCTGGCCCTGCTGCTGCTCACGGTGATCGTCGGCATGGCCACGGGCAACGTGGACGAAAGCTTCTGGTGGCGGCTCAGCGCCTCGGTGCTGTTGTGCATAGGCATCATTCTGTTCCTCTTTCCGCTGCTGGCGCACTGGTTCTTCAAACAGTGCAGCGACAACGTATCGCAGTATATCTTCGTGCTGGCGATGGTCTTCCTCGGCGCCTACCTCGCGCAGCTCGCGGGGCTGGAACCGATCATCGGCGCCTTCCTCTCCGGTCTGGCCCTCAACCGGCTCATACCCCGCACCTCGCCGCTGATGAACCGCATCGAGTTCGTGGGCAACGCCATCTTCATCCCCTTCTTCCTCATAGGCGTGGGCATGCTCATCGACTACCGGGCCTTCTTCCGCGACTGGGAGAGCATCGAAGTGGCGCTGATCATGATCGTCCTGATCACCGCCGCCAAATACATCGCCGCCTATCTCACGCAGAAGACATTCCGTCTCTCACCGGACCAGCGCACCGTGATCTTCGGACTGAGCAGCGCCCATGTCGCGGCGACGCTCGCGGCGGTGATGGTCGGCTACAACGTCATACTGGGCCACACGCCCGACGGCGAGCCGATCCGTCTGTTGAGCGAAAGCGTGCTCAACGGCACGATCCTGATGATTCTGGCCACCTGCACGGTCTCGACCTTCGCCACGCAGCGGGGCGCGCACAACATCGCCATGCGCAATGCACAGGACGACGACGAACAGCCCCTGCAGGAGGACCACATCCTCATTCCGGTCGCCAACGAGCAGACCGTGAGCGAGCTGGTAAGCCTGAGCACGACCCTCAAGAAAGCCAAATCCCGCAACGGACTCTACGCCCTGAACGCCATCGACAACAAGGTCGAGGACCCCACGGTCGAAAAGCGGGGCCGCAAAATCCTCGACACGGCCGCCAAAGCCGCCGCCGCGTCGGACAACTACCTGCAGGCGCTGCTCCGCTACGACGTAAACATCGCCAACGCCATCGTCAGCGTAGTCAAGGAGCGCAGCATCACCGACATCGTGATGGGCATGCACCACGACCGCACGCCGGGCGGTTCTGGCATCGGCCGCATGGCCGCCGACGTGCTGGGACAGAGCAATGTCACCACCTATCTCTACCACCCCGCGCAGCCCCTGCCGACCATCAAGCGGCATCTGGTGGTCGTGCCGGAGAAGGCCGAAAAGGAGGCCGGGTTCCAGATGTGGATTCAGAAACTGCGCAACATCGCCGACAATTCGGGCGCCCGGATCGTCTTCTACGCCCCGGAAAGCACCATGCAGTACCTGCGCCCCGCCCGCGGCAAACGCTCGGCCAAGGCCGAATACGTGGTCTCCAACCCGTGGGACGACCTCACGGCGCTCACTTACGAGACCAAACGCGACGACTGTCTGTGGATCGTGATGAGCCGCCGCGAACGGGTCTCCTACCACCCTGCCATGAGCAAGGTCCCCGCCTACATGGAGCAATTCTTCGCCGACAACAGCTTCGTGCTGGTCTACCCCGTACAGGCCGGCGACACGGAGAGCAGGTATATATAATGTATCCGGACGAGTATTCTCTGTCCTGCAGTTTTTACAGAGTGTGTTCCGCAAGAGTCCCGCGCATTTGGTTTTGCGCCCGACCTGCACTATCCGTGCAGCATACAGGCGGCGTACGGACAATGCTCAAATAAATTTGGCATTGCGCCCGACTTGCACTATCTTTGCCCTAAGAAAAAAGAAAAGAATATGAGCCTTGTAGCAATCGTGGGCCGTCCTAACGTCGGCAAAAGCACCCTCTTCAACCGTCTGGTGGGCCAGCGGAAGGCCATCGTCGATGCGACGGCCGGCACCACCCGCGACCGCCACTACGGCAAAACGGACTGGAACGGAAAGGAATTTTCGGTGATCGACACCGGCGGCTACACCGTCAATTCGGAGGATATTTTCGAAGACGAAATCCGCCGTCAGGTACTGCTGGCCATCGACGAGGCCGATGTGATCCTCTTTCTGGTGGAGGTTGCGACCGGCATCACCGACCTCGACCAGCTGATGGCCGATATCCTGCGCCGCACCTCGAAAAAGGTGATCCTCGTCTGCAACAAAGTGGACAACAACGACCAGATCTACTCCTCGCACGAGTTCTACGCCCTCGGTTTGGGCGATCCGTTCTGCATCAGTTCGATGAGCGGCAGCGGCACGGGCGACCTGATGGACGCCATCCTCGCGGCGCTGCCCGCGGAGACCGTCCCCGAAGAGGACGAGGACCTGCCCCATATCACCATCGTCGGCCGTCCCAACGTCGGCAAGTCGTCGATGACCAACGCGTTGCTGGGCGAGGAACGCAACATCGTGACCTCGATCGCCGGCACCACCCGCGACTCGATCCACACCCGCTACAACAAGTTCGGCATGGATTTCTACCTCGTGGACACGGCAGGCATGCGCAAGAAGGGCAAGGCGATGGAGGACCTCGAATTCTACTCGGTGATGCGCTCGATCCGCGCCATCGAGAATTCCGACGTCTGCATCCTGATGCTCGACGCCCAGCAGGGACTCGAATCGCAGGACCTCAACATCCACAACCTGATCGTCCGCAACCGCAAGGGTTGCGTGATCGTAGTCAACAAGTGGGACCTCATAGAGAAAGACAACAACACGATGAAGGAGTGGACGGAGTTCCTGAAAAAGAAACTCGCGCCGTTCAACGACATTCCGATCATCTTCACCTCGGTACTCAGCAAACAGCGCATATTCGACGTGCTCCAGACCGCGATCCGGGTCTACCAGTCGCGCAAACGCCGCATCTCGACCTCGGAGCTGAACGATTTCCTGCTGCCGCTGATCGAGAACTATCCGCCCCCCGCGACCAAGGGCAAATACATCAAGATCAAGTACGTGACCCAGCTCCCGACGCCCACGCCGCAGTTCGCGTTTTTCGTAAACCTGCCGCAGTACATCAAGGAGCCATACCGCCGGTTCCTCGAAAACAACATCCGCGACCACTGGGATTTCGCCGGGGTGCCGATGCAGATTTATTTCCGGCAGAAGTAAGACGACCGCAATACAAGGCTACCGGACCTCTTTCGCACGGCGAAATCCGGAAGCGATATTCCCGCCAAGTCCCCCTTTGACAAAGGGGGACTTTTTATACTCCGGAGTACCTGTGCAGGTCCATTTCCGGCGGAAGTAACCCGGCTTCAAACGGGAAGAAAAACAGAAAGACCGGACTCCGACTGAGTCCGGTCTCTATTATCTTGAAGTGTCCGCCGGTCTAATTCGCCAGCGGCGTAGCCCCGCCCTCCTGCGGATTTCCGCCGCGGTTGCGATTGCGGTTGCGGCTGCCGCGATGGCGTTTGCGGTCGCGTGTTCCGCGGTTGCCTTCGCCGCGGCCCGATGCGTGGTCATTATCCGCCGGCGCAGCCTGCGGAGTCCCGACGCCGTTTTCGGCCGGCGCCGCAGCCGCACGCTCTCTGTCGCCGCGACGATCGCGATTACGGTCGCCATCGCCCCTGCTTGAGCGTCCTCCGTCGCCTTTATCGCCGCGTCCACGGCCGCGGCCGGAACCTCCGCGTCCCGATCCCCCACGGCCGCCCCTGCCGCCGCGGCCGAAACGTCCGCGGTTTTCGTCGGGTGCGTATTTCGGGCCTTCGCCCACGCTTGCGGGCAGTTCGGCTTTGCGGATATCCCGCTCGATAAACTTCTCGATGGCGTGGAATTTCCCCTGTTCCTCCTCGCTGACGAAGGTCACGGCAGCGCCGGTCGCCGCGGCACGCGCCGTACGGCCGATGCGGTGGATATAATCTTCGGGGTCGTGCGGCACGTCGTAATTGATGACCAGTCCGATGTCCTCGATGTCAATGCCGCGCGCCACGATGTCGGTGGCCACGAGGATCGAGACCTTGTTGTTCTTGAAGTCGAGCATCACCTCCTCGCGCTGGGCCTGCTCCAGATCGGAGTGCATGGCCGCCACGTTGAGTTTCATGCGTTTGAGCGTATGGGCCAGCTCCTTGACCTTCATCTTCGACGACGAGAAGATGATCGTCTTCGACTCGGTCGGCTCGGCGAACATCTCGCGGATGATGCCCAGCTTCTGGTTCTCATAGCAGACATAGGCCGACTGGTCGATAGCCTCGTTGGGTTTCGAAATGGCGATATTCACCTCGGCGGGATTGCGCAGAATGGTCTTGGCCAGTTCGCGGATCTTCGGGGGCAGCGTCGCCGAGAACATGATCGTCTGCCGCTCCTTGGGCATGTACGAGACGATCTTCATGATGTCCTCGCTGAAACCCATGTCGAGCATGCGGTCGGCTTCGTCGAGAATCAGGCATTCGACATGCGAGAGGTCGATGCCGCTGTTCTGGATATGCGAAATCATGCGGCCGGGAGTGGCGATGACCACGTCCGACCCCATCAGCATGCCCCGCTTCTGCACGTCCCAGCCCTTGCCGTCGCCGCCGCCGTAAACGACCGTGGTCGAGATGGGCAGGTAATAGGAAAAGCCCTGAAACTGCTGGTCTATCTGCTGCGCCAGTTCGCGCGTGGGCACGATGATCACCGATTTTATCACATTGTCTTCGTTGCCTTCGAGCAGCAGCCGGTTCAGCAACGGCAGCGTGTAGGCCGCCGTCTTGCCCGTTCCCGTCTGCGCGCATCCGATGATGTCGCGGCCTTCGAGAATCACCGGGATCGTGTGTTCCTGCACCGGAGTCATCTCCTGAAAATTCATATCGTAGAGTCCGTCGAGGATCTCATCCTCCAACTCAAGTTCGTCAAATCGCATTTTACGTATCTTAATTTTATCCTTCTGAAATTTCTTCTCCGAAAAGCGTCGCGGGAGTGCAGCCCGTGATGCGGACCCGCACATAGTCGCCGACGCCGTGGCCGCCGCGGTCGAAGACCACGACCTTGTTCTGCGAGGTACGGCCCGAAAGCTGGTTCTCGTCGCGCTTGGACGTTCCCTCGACCAGCACTTCGAATTCGCGCCCCACGTCGCGCAGGTTGCTCGCGCGGCTCAGTTCGTTCTGCAGGGCGATGATTTCGGCCAGCCGCGCCGACTTCACCTCTTCGGGCACGTCGTCGGGCAGGTGCTTGTGCGCGTAAGTGCCGGGGCGCTCCGAATATTTGAACATATAGGCGAACTCGTAGCCGACCTCGCGCATCAGCGAGAGCGTCGCGGCGTGCTCCTCCTCCGTCTCGCCCGAAAATCCGGCGATCAGGTCGGTCGTAACGGCGCAGTCGGGCAGGTAGCGGCGGATGGCCGCGACCCGGTCGAGGTACCATTCGCGGGTATATTTGCGGTTCATGCGCGCGAGCATCGACGAGGCACCCGACTGGGCGGGCAGATGGATCGCACGGCAGATATTGGGCATTTCGGCCATGACCTCAAGCAGGCGGTCGCTGATGTCCTTGGGGTGCGACGTGGCGAAACGCACGCGCAGCAGGGGCGAAATGGAGGCCACGCGGCGCATCAGGCCGGGAAAGTCCACCTCGCCGAAGCGGTAGGAGTTGACGTTCTGCCCCAGCAGCGTCACCTCGCGGTAGCCGTTCCCGAACAGCGTCCGGACCTCCGCGAGAATGGTTTCGGGATCGCGGCTGCGTTCGCGGCCGCGGGTATAGGGCACCACGCAGTATGAGCAGAAGTTGTTGCAGCCGCGCATGATGGCGACGAAGGCGCTCACGCCGTTGCGGTCGAGCCGCACGGGAGCGATCTCGGCATAGGTCTCCTCGGTCGAGAGCAGGACATTGACGCCCTTGCCGCCCGCTTCGGCTTCGCGCACAAGCCGGGGCAGGTCGCGGTAGGCGTCAGGCCCGGCCACGACATCGACGCCGTGCCGTCCTTCGACCAGCTTCTCCTTCAGGCGCTCGGCCATACAGCCGATGACGCCCACGACCAGTCCGGGGTTGGCCCGGCGGTAGCGTTTCATCTCGGCCAGACGGCCCCAGATGCGCTGTTCGGCATTGTCGCGGATCGAGCAGGTGTTGATCAGGATAACGTCCGCCTCGTCGATCCGGTCGGTATATACGTACCCCTCGCGCTGCATCACGGAGACCACGATCTCGGTGTCGCCGACATTCATCTGGCAGCCGTAGGTTTCGACAAAAAGTTTGCGTCCGGCGCCCGACAGGGGGCGCAGTGTATTCGTATCGAGTCTTAATTCCACTTTTTCGTTTCTGTTATTCGGCATGAATCTCGTTCTTGTCGGGGAACTGCTTGAAGCCCTCGCCGAAAGTCTCGTAGGCGTCGGTCACCACCACGAACGCCGAAGGGTCGATCTCCTTGATCTTGTGCTGCACGAGCCGCACCTCCTTGCGGCTGACCACCAGAAAGATCATATCGCGCAGCGCGTCGGTGTACATGCCTTTCGACTTGATATAAGTGGCGCTGCGGTCGAGGTCCTCGATGATGAAGCGCTTGAGCTGCTCGTGATGGTCGCTGATGATGAACAGCAGTTTGTCGTACGACGCGCCGTTCAGCAGATAGGCGATCACGCGCGAAGTGATGTAGATCGTGATGAGCGAATAGAGCGTCAGCATCCAGCCGTTGGAAGCAGCGTCGCCCGTACCCAGTCCGAAACCGATGACGGCCAGACCTGACAGCACGACGAAACCGTCGGCGAGCAGGATGCCGGTCGAGAACTTGATGCCGGCAAACTTCTGCAGCAGCATCGCCACGATGTCCGTGCCGCCCGTAGTCGCCTGCTGGCGCACGACGACGCCCTGCCCGATACCGATGACCACGGCGCCGATGATACACGTCAGCAGCAGGTCGTTCGACAAGTCGAGCCGCCCGCCCAGCAGCAACGCCGGATCGAGACTCTCGACGGCCGCGGCGTCGGGATAGACCAGCCGCGTCAGCACGTTCATGAAACCGGGCGTATAGAGCGCCGCCAGCACCGTGCGCGTACCGAACTGCCCGCCGAAAACCAGCATCGCGGTAAGCATCAGCGGCACGTCGAACATATAGCCGAACGTACCGACCTGAATCGACGGGAAAATGTTGTGGAGTACGATACCCATACCGTAGACGCCTCCCGGCACGAAATTGTAGGGATTGACGAACAGCACGAAACCCGCGCCCATGATCGAACAGCCGAGGAAAATCAGGAACCACGAGCGCCACCACGCCCACGAACCCATCGGCTCCAGCAAAGCCTTTGTATTCATAAAGGTATATTTTTAGGCAAAGATAACGCAATTCTCCGAAAACCCGGCGCCCCCGCGCCGGATTTTTCATCCCGAAGCTGCAAATACGATTTTTTTATTATTTTTGTAAATCTCAAAAAAATACCCGTACAGATATAATGAATACTGTAAAAGAACTTCTGCTGAAGGAGTGCGACTATCCGCTGTCGGGCGAAGTCATGGACCGATTTCTGGAATCTGCGGAGGAACTTCACCTGAAACGGAACGAAATACTGATCATGAGCGGCAAGGTAGACGCCAACATCTATGTCGTCAAAGAGGGTATCATGCGCTACAGCTACATGAACGGACTGCGGGAAGTAACCTACGCGTTTTCGCTGCCCGGCACCATGATCATCTCGATGTTCTCCTACTATTTCCACCTGCCCACGTTCTACCAGATAGAAGCCTGCTGCGAATCGACCGTGGTCAGGATAACCCGGCAGCGGTACGACACGCTGACAGCGCAGTCGCACGACTTCGCCCGGTGGGCGCTGCAGATGGCTCACGGACAGCTTTTCTTCTTCGAAATGAAAAACAGCGTCATCAACGGCGATGCCAAGGAGCGCTTTCTCTCGCTGGTGAAAAACCGCCCCGAAATCATGGAAAAGGTGCCGCTGAAATTCGTGGCTTCCTATCTGGGAATCACGCAGTCGTACCTGAGCCGGCTGAAAAAAGCGGTCATGAAGCCTTGAAAAAAAGCCGTTTTTGACATAGTACAAAAACTTTCTTTTTTTTAGTGCCTACATTTGTTTTCGAATATCGTATATACACTTTTTTTAATTGTTAGATTATGAGAAAACATCTATCTGAACGGGCACTCCATCTCTGCATGGCATTAGGTCTGATTCTGGCAGGAAGCACCGGCTGCAGCGACAACGAAGAGATACCGGAACCGCAGCCCCTCCCCGTGGAATTCAAGCTGGAAAGCAAAACCGTATTCGTATCGTGCGACGGAGACGAACAGTCGGTAAACTATACCGTCGAAAACGGGCTGAAAAACGCAACGATCAAAGTGACTGCCGACAAGGAGTGGATACTCGACCCGCAGGCCGCCGACGGCAAGATAACGTTCATGGTGGAGCTGAGCAGTGAAGAGCAGACGCGGGAGGCGACCGTGACGGCCGTGTACGAAGCGGACGGAACAGACCCGATCGAAAAGTCGTTCAAGGTAGTTCAGGAGGCCTACGACGCTCCCTTCAAGGTCTCGGTAGACGCGGTGACGCCGGTGAGCGCGACCATAAGCTTGACGGTATCCGATCCCCGGCAGCCCTACCTCATACTCTATTCGCCGAAAGACCAGCTCGGCAAGCTGACCCCGGACGAGGTCATCCGGAAACAGCTGGAATATTACGAAGCCGTGGCGCCCGCCATCGGGCAGACCTACCGCGAAGTGCTGCAACAGGCGCTAAAGGCCGGCAATTTCAGCGGCGAAAAGATCACGGGCCTACTGCCCGGCTCGGAAACCCTCGTGCTGATAGCCGGCGTGGATCTCGACGGCAAGGTCACCACACGGGTATGCGTCAAGGAGTTCAGCACCGAGTCAGTGGAGACCACCGACATGACGTTCGACTTCCGCACGCAGATAGACGGCACGAGCGTAACGATCGACGTGCTGCCCGGCGACAAGGAGCAGTATTATTACAGCTACTACCTCGAAAAGAGCGAAGTCACGCAGCAGGGCGTGAATCCGGCCGCCGAGGTGCAGCGCTCCCTTTCCGAAATCGTAGAGCTGTATTACACCTACGGACTCCCGGCCGATCAGGCCGTAATGGCACTTTGCCAGAAAGGCGACTTCCAACTGACGGGAACCGAGCTGGAACCCAATACGGTTTACCTTGTGGTCGGGATCGCCGTCAATAACGAAGGCTACGTCA
>ULWD01040570.1_pt1 | contig 12190 bp, 15 predicted proteins | sample 1960011 | NCBI WGS metagenome assembly ULWD01 (sample SAMEA4835803, study PRJEB28245) | human gut metagenome | biome: gut microbiome; material: fecal sample | place: Denmark | collected 2008 | reverse complement strand
TAAAACTATTGTATTAGTGGGTTGTATTGTTTAAACAGGTGTGGTAATATAATACATGTAAAGATGAAGTCCACTAAGGAGGTTGAATGAATGGTATTTAAAATTTTATTTGCACGTTTCATGGCAGCTTACAAAGAAACATTTTTAGGAGATGTTAAAGCTCGTAAAGCAACATTAGACATGATTAACTTAGCATCAGCGGCTTTTAGATTATATATGACAGATTTAATTAATGATAATGAAATGTCAATGATTAGATGTTATTATCATTATATTGGAACATGTGCTGAAGCTTACGGATTAGAAGATTTATGGACAGGAGAGGCATTATGAAAATAGGATGTAAGAGTTTTAAATCAATTCAAAAATGGTATCACGAAATTGATAGAATAGATGAATATGTTTTATTTGAACATAATTCAGATGATGAAGAAGCTTATATTATTGTAGATACTATACGAAATTGTTATACTTATACATTTGAATCAATTTCACATACTGTAGATAAATCGGGTGAATGGTTTAAATTTGCTGTGATTCATTGAGTTGAATATGGTTCTCGATAATCCATTAAAATCGTAGCCTAAACTAAGGCAGAAAGGAAAAATAAATGGAATTAACAGTATTTGCAAAGAAAAGAACAACAAAAGAAGGTAAACGTTTTTACACCTACATTACACAGCTTACAAGAAAAGAAGATGGTGAGCGAGTGACAGTACAGGTGAAATTTCCAGAGGGACTTGCACCAAAAGCGGATGATTGCCCTTTAAACATCATTGTTGATAAGGAAAAAGCCAATCTTGCTATAAAGGAACTCGAAACTGAAAATGGAGAAATTACTAGTCGCACATTGTGGATTAAAGAGTACACAATTTCTGAAATTCCATTTGAAGATACTTCTCTTGATGATTACGAATAAGGAGGATTAACACAATGAAAAAAATTACAAGAACTATCAAAAAATATGTTGTTGAGATTAGAATATACGTATATGACCATGAAGCGTTAGAGACTACCATTGGTTACGCCTATGAAATAAACCCTAAAGAGTTATTAAAGCATTTTGAAAAGAAGTATGCACCAGTTGGTAAAGTTGTTAGCGTCAAAGTTAAAGAAACTGAAAATATCAAGGCATCACTTGACGTAGAAACATTTGCATCACTTGCAACAGTTATTCCCGCTATGAACGAGTCTCCAGAAATGCCTAAACCAATTGTAGATGGTGAATAATGTTTCACGTGAAATATATGAGAGAGGTAAAATAACCTCTCTTATTTTGTTTAAGGAGGTGTTACAATGGATAAGAAAAATGTAATGTTTCACGTGGGATTAAACTGCCAGACATTCAGAAGAAATAAAACCAATTATTCACAATCAATGGTTGCTAAAGAGTTAGGTTTTTCAATAGAAAATATATCATCTTTTGAGAATAGTAGAAACGACAACTATTATATCCTTTTATGGTATTTACGTAAAGGGATGACAATAAAAGAGTTATTGGAGGGATTAGAAGAATGAATATTCAAAAAATGAGTTTAAAATCTTTAACAGATTTAAGTGAACGAGAATTATCTTCACTATCTCATAATGATTTATCTAAAGTTGTTTCACGACTTTCACAAGTAGCTAATAAGCGTTTAACTAGATTATCAAAAAGTGATGTATTCTCGTCCGCATATGAGGGTTTTCATAGAAGAGGTGAGGGTAGATTCACAACAAAAAATAAAACTGATTTTGATTTAAAAAAAGAATTTCTAAGAGTAAAAGACTTTTTAAACATGGAAACATCAACAATTCATGGCTCACAATCTGTTAGGCGTGAAGTAATACAGAAGTTAAAAAAAGAACATAATATAAAAATAACAAATAAACAATATAATGATTTTTTTAAAGTGTATGAACGTTTAAAAGAAGTTGATAGTACAGTTTCTAATAAATTGATGAAATATAATGTGTTTGAAGAAATTTCTAATGTATTAGATGGTTCAAACATAGATGAAACTGTTGATGAAATGCGAAATAGATTAACGGAAATTTATCAAAAATCAGTAGGAGATACAGAACGTGACATTTCAAAATTTTTTAGGATTGAATAAAATATATAATCCGAATGATATCGAATATATAGCAGATGTTGCTATGAATAATGAACGTTTACGTAGCAAGAAAAAAGTGTTATATTTCGATACCCCTTGTGCATTCGATATTGAAACAACATCTTTCATTTCATATAATGGAGAAAAAACCGCTATCATGTATGAATGGACTTTAGGCTTAAATGGTCTTGTTATTATTGGGCGCACATGGGAGCAATTTTTGAAATGTATTGAAAAATTAATAGAATGTTTAAATATATCATTAAGTAAGAGACTTGTTATGTATGTTCATAATTTAGCATATGAATTTCAATTTATATGTAAAAGGTTTGAATGGGAAAAAGTATTTGCTATTGATAATCGGAAACCAGTATATGCAACTACAATTGATGGAATAGAGTTTCGCTGTAGTTATTTATTAAGTGGTTACTCCTTAGCAAAACTAGCGCAAAATTTAACTACAATAAAAATTGAAAAGTTAGTAGGTGATTTAGACTATTCATTAATGAGACATTCAGAAACCCCATTAACAATAAAAGAAAAAGGTTATTGTGTAAATGATGTTAAAATAGTTATGGCGTATATATATGAAAGGATAAAATTAGATGGCGGTATAACTAGAATACCTATGACAAAGACTGGTTATGTACGTCAATATTGTAGACGTGAATGTTTTAAAAATGAAAAGAGTAAAAAATATAAAAAGAATCGTGAATATTATGATTTAATGAATGAATTAACAATTGAACCGGAAGAATATAAACAACTTAAACGTGCTTTTCAAGGCGGTTTTACACATGCTAATCCTTTTTACTCTGGTAAAGAAGTAGAAAATGTAGGTAGTGATGACTTTACAAGTAGTTATCCGTGTGTTATGGTTGCAGAAATGTTTCCAATGTCTAAAGCGGAAATTGTAGATATAAAATCAAAAGAAGATTTAGAGTATAATCTTAAATATTATTGTTGCTTATTTGACGCTGAATTTATTAATATAGATAGCAAAGTATTATTTGATAATTATATATCAATTTCTAGGTGTTGGGATGTTGAAAAGCCTATCGTTAATAATGGTCGTTTAGTTTCCGCTAAAAGGATTAGAATAACATTAACTGAACAAGATTATAATATTATAAAAGTGTTCTATAAAAGCGAACATTTTGGTGTATCTAATTTTAGACGTTATAAAAAAAGTTATCTACCAACTCCATTAGTTAAATCAATATTAAAATTATATAGTGATAAAACTACATTAAAAGGTGTTGAGGGAAAAGAGGTTGAATATTTACAAAGTAAAGAACAATTAAATTCATGTTACGGTATGATGGTAACTGATATTGTACGAGATAGTTATATTTATGCGGATGAATGGCTACCAGATACGCCAGATTTTAACACAGCAATTGAAAAATATAATAATAGTTCTAATCGTTTTTTATTTTATCCGTGGGGGGTGTGGGTTACTGCATACGCAAGACGAAATCTTTTTACTGGTATAATCGAATTTAAAAATGATTATATTTATAGTGATACCGATTCTATAAAAACTGTTAATAGAGAAAATCATATAAAATATATTAATGACTATAACGAAATGATAAGAAATAGATTATATAAAGCTATGGACTTTCATTGTTTAGCACATGATTTAATTGAACCTACTACCGTAAAAGGTGAAAAAAAGTGTTTAGGCGTTTGGGATTTTGAGGGTTATTATACACGATTTAAAACACTAGGAGCAAAACGTTATATGGTTGAAAAGTATATACCGTTAAAAGTTAAGAAACGTCATAATATAAAAGGTATAAATGGTGATGTTAAAACATTTGTATTTAAACCTAGTGAGTATGAATACCATGTTAATATTACAGTATCTGGACTAAATAAAAAAATAGCAGTTCCATATTTGAAACAAAAATTTGGTGATGATATTTTTAAAGAATTTAAACAAGGTTTATATGTACCGCCAGAATACACAGGTAAAAATACGCATACTTATATTGATAATGAAAGAAGTGGTGTATTAACTGACTATTTAGGAAATAAATGCACTTACCATGAATTATCAGCGGTTCACATGGAGGGGTCAGATTATCACTTATCTCTATCTAAAGAGTATGTTGATTATTTAACAGAAATTAAGACAATTAGTTAATGTTTCACGTGAAACATAGAAAGGAATAATAAAATGTTCAAAAAACAAAAATTTTATAGCTTAGATAATATTCTATCACATAATGCTACTTACAACGTAATATTTGGTGAACGATCTAATGGTAAAACATATAGTGTATTAAAATTAGGACTTGAAAACTTTGTGAATGAAAATAAACAGCTGGCAATTGTAAGACGTTGGCAAGATGATTTTACAGGTAAACGTGGTCGCACAATGTTTGACGGTCTTGTAAGTAATGGTGTAATATCAGAATTGACTGATGGTGAATGGACTGATGTATATTATTATGGTTCAAGATGGTTCTTTTGTAAATATGATGAAGAAACACAAAAACGAATTACAATGGAAAGACCCTTTGCATACGGTTTTTCTATTTCGTCAATGGAGCATGATAAATCAACATCATACCCAGATATTACCACAATATTATTTGATGAATTTCTTACTAGAACCATGTATCTACCGGATGAATTTGTTCTATTTATGAATGTTATTTCAACTATAGTTCGTTATCGTACTGATGTGAAAATTTTTATGCTAGGTAATACTGTAAATAAATATTGTCCTTATTTTAATGAAATGGGATTAACACACATTAAAGAAATGAATGCTGGTGATATTGATTTATATAGATATGGTGATAGCGAATTAACAGTAGCAGTTGAGTATTGTCTACCAAATAAAAAAGGAAAGAAATCTGATTTATATTTTGCTTTTGATAATCCTAAACTGTCAATGATAACTGGTGGAGCGTGGGAAATGGAAATTTATCCACATCTACCATACAAATATAAATCTAAAGATATTTTATTTACATACTTTATTAAATTTGATGATGAATTATTACAATGTGAAATTATAAATACTGAAAATTCAGTATTCACATATATTCACAGAAAAACAACAGAATTAAAAGATACGGATAATGATTTAATTTATAGCGTTGACTATGATGCGCGATCTAATTGGAAACGTAAACTAACTAAGCCCACAACAGATATTGAAAAGAAAATTGCAATATTTTATACAAGGGATAAAGTATATTATCAAGATAATGAAGTAGGTGAAATTGTTAGAAATTACTTACAATGGTGTAAATAATGTATCACGTGAAACATTATAAAAGGGGGTAATCATATACCCCCTTATTTCGCGCAATATCTAGTATTTAGTTACTTATTCATTATCGACATGTTTGTCAATAATAGTTGTCAACTTTTCAATTGCAACGGTGTGCTCATTCATCACTTTAGTCAACTCTTTAAGAGTTGTATTAATATAATAAGCCATACCGAAACAACAAACAATCGGAAATCCTATCGCTGACACGATACTAGCAAGTGCATTAATATCCATATTCTCACCCCCTTTTAACTACTTCTGTTTTATATCCCAACTTAGTTAATTCTTTAGATGTGGCATAAGCGGTTTTTTTATCATAGTCACCCACTAGTACGCTATATCTTGAATTATAAGTTGTAATATCTTTACCAATAATACCCTCAACAATGAGTTTAGCGTGTGAATCTAAACCGAGTTTAACTGATGTTAAATAATCGTTAGCATTGTCACAAAAAAATGATTCAATTAAAATAGAGGGTGCTGTTGTTTTTCTAAGCCAATATAAAGTTTTACTTTCTTTAATACCTCTTTTATACCATACTGACCCAAGTTTATTGCATACATCATTAGCATATCGCATACCAAATTTACTAGATGGATAATACCAAACTTCACAACCTTTGGCTTTTTCATCATAAGCGTTAAGATGTAATTGAATTACTAAATCATAATTTTTAGCATTAGCATGTGAAATATAGTAATTAATTTCATCTTCTAATGAATGTAACTTACCTACTTCTGGGGTATCTGTATCGCATTCAATACCAGCTTTTTCACACCATTTTTTAATATAAGGTAATAAATCTCTATTATAGTTATACTCATTACATCCGCCTACTGACGTACCGTCTGCTGATGAAATCATATTACCATAATTGGCATGTCCTGTACATACATAAATTTTCATAATATAACCCCCTCTTTTAATAAATCTTTAATTTTATCAAGTTCTTTATCTGTTGCAGAAATATTTTCAACATGACATTCTGCTACTTGTGTGAAACCAGTGCAATCACCAAGTCTTGTAAAATAATTGGATGGATAACCTTGTATTGATGGAAAACCATCATTCATAGCAGACTGAGGTCTACTTATAATTAAATAAGGTTTTTTAATTCCCATAGCACCCGCATTTCCAGAAAAACCACCAGAACGTTCTATATTTGTATGCATTCCAGCAACACTTAAACCTGTCCCTATAATATTACCACGTGCTAAACTACCAATAGCTCCCAATGCACCTGTTATCATTCCCATATAAGAACCGCTGGACAACGGATATTGACACGCACAATTTCCAGAATATTGATATAGTACACCACCAGCATTATCACGTTGAACCGAAACGGAAGCCAAACAAGCACCTGTTAATACATCAACTCCATATTTAACAGTAATGCTAGAGCGTGATACGTCTGCAATATCTAATGATACAATACCTATAAATGGTAAGTATAATTGAACTGTAGTATATGGTGAATAATCCAATATATTTCCATAATATTCACGTAATGATATTGTACCGCAATCAATATAGGTATATTGATTTTCAACAATATTTGACGGTACACCACTGTCAAGATAACCTACTTTAATATTACCAGTTCCAGATATATTAGGACTTGCATATACCTTATGTAATCCAATTATTGCTTGCATAGGGTCATTGAATATTTTTAAAATTTGGTCTATAAAATTTGTTGACCATAACCAAGCTCCGAGAGAGTTTAACTGCGCCAAAGTGGGATTATAAATAGCCCACAATGAACTAGCTTGTTGAGATGGTACTATTATATTTGGCGAGTCACCGCCTCCAGTATTAGGATCATCAGTTTTCGTAGGGTCTTTAGTTAAAGTATTAGAAATATTATCTAAATCTTCTTTTGGTGTAGTATCTGGTTTTATGGATGGATCTGTTTGTGATGGCGTTCCAGTAGTCGGTTTAGTGTCAAATGGGTTATTATATTTTGGTATAGGAATTGGAACATAAATCTTTTCATCTTCTGAACCATCATCTTGTACAGTATTCCTTTTTATAGAATTATTCCATAAATTCGGATATTGGTTTTTTAATGCGCCAAGGGCTGTACTAACACTACCAACACCTGTATTATCAAATTGTTTTGAATTTGGATTATTTGTAATTCCTGGCATTGAAGTTGAAGCATTACTATAAACCATATAATAAGCTATATTTTTTGCTTTTAAATCATCATATGATATAGGAGTTTCGGTAGCGTAAATAAAGTTAGATGTTTTAAAATCTGTTGACGCACTAGTTGATAAATGGGTATAATATAAAGTTTTACCATTAACTGTTACTGAGGATGTATAATTAGGATTATAATTTACAGTAAAATTATTTTCGGAAGCCGAAACTGATCCAATTGCACCATTGGGTTGAGGATGAAACATTGTATAAACTGGTGATGTATTATCAGTAATATTATAATTTAATTTATAATCACTACCTGTAGTTATAAAATGACTAGCGGTATTAATAGCAAATGGAAATGTTAATGGCGAGATAGATAATCCACTTCCGTCATCTACTGCATTTATAGTAGTATTTAATAGTCCATTTTCAGATAAATACCAAGTCATATATGCGAGAGAATTTTCATCTACATACATTGTAGTTGAATCATTATCAACACCCCATAAAGCTAAAACACCATCATTTAAAACCGTTCCAACATCACTTTTTACCGTAGTAACGAACTTATTAAAATCAGTTTTAGATAATGCTGAAATTGATGGACTACTCCATATTTCTGGATTAGCATCATATAAACCGTCAGCAACAATTTTACCAAGAGTTGCACCAGTGCCGACAGCTAAAACACCTAAACCAATAGTGTTTACAACTCCCTGTATAGTTAAACCTGTATCAGCCTTTAAACCTATACCACCTTTAGCAGTTAATTTGCCAGTAGTAGATTTTGAAGTTATACCGCTAATTTTTAACCCTGTAGACTGTGAATAAGTTGAAGGTATTTTATTACTATTTAAAGACCCCCCTGTATTTGCATTATATCCATTAACATTCCCATAATACATGTATTTTTTTAAAGAAGAATCTAAAATAGTGCCGTCAGCATTTCTAGTAATTTCAAAAAGTTCTGGGAAATTTTCAAGATAATTAATATATGTATCTGTATTAATACCGACATTTCCCATAGTTCTCGACACTTCTGTCCATGTCGCACCAGCCCCCCAAGAAGATGGATTTATACCGGCTTCCGCATTATAATAATTTGTAACAGCACTTATAAAATCATTATAACTAACTCCCATTATATTAACCTCCCGCAGTAATAAGAATAAATTCACCAGAATCATTTAATCCATTAGGAAAATTTAAAATATCTGTTTTAGACTTCACGTTATTACGAAATACAGGTGAGGGTAAATAGTTACTCGAACCGACATTTTGAGTATTTAAAAGAATCACAGAAAGATTTTTTATATCACTTTTAAATGACTCTAACACGTCAACCATTAGAGAGATAGCAAATAATCCTGTTCTAATAACAGTAATATCTGTAATGAAATAATAACGATTAAAATTATTAATATAACAATAATTATAATTACCAATTTCACTAATTTCTATTAATATGACTGGATTAATAATATTTGTTGCATCTCTAAGAGTGCCAGACAGAGAAAAATCATTTGTAAGAGTTTTACCTATTTTATTTTTTTCTGAATTATTTACATATAAAATTATGTTCATTATATTACCTCCTAAAAACCCCTCAAAAGAGGGGCTTTACATTAGGCTACATAAAAGAGAACAAAATTCTCATTCATATCATTAAAGTAACCAGCATCAAATTTATACCAGTTTGAGAAAAATTCAGCTTTAGGGTTATAATTTGTAGTAACTCTCCTATCAAGATTAGTTACTCCTAAAGCATCTCTGTCAAACATAACACCGATAATGCCACTTGCGTTTACTGTATCACCAGAAGCAGTTTTCACATTAATAGAAGATACAGAATTAAAGGAATAATCAGTTCCAGAGCCTTGCCAGTATGGAACAATTTCACCTTTAGGAAGTGCTACAAATTCATTGTGAAATGTACTTGACATTGAAAAGCTGTCAGAAGCTTTAGCAAAATCGCTAAGTAAAATAACATGGAGTAAATCACGTGAAGTAAATCTATCTTTTCCTCCAATATTAAACAAAGATGAAATCTTACTTAAACGTTCCATATACAACCCCATAATATAAGAAGCAAAACGAATAAAATCGGGGTCTTTAATAGATTTTTCAGCGGTTAAAGTTGTGTCTTTATCATCATTATACAATTTAAGAAGATTAACAGCCCTAACACCTGTACCTGTATAATCACCACTAGCATTAAAATTATGCAATGTTTCCGCAATCATATTATTAATGGTTCTCATAACAAGACTATCAATTTTAATTGTCATTGACTTATCAACCGCATTGTAGAGCATGGATAAGAAACCATTAAGCTGTCCCGCATTAGAAAAACTTTCTTTTACCTGTTTTTCTGTAAAACTCATTGGAATTTCAAAAGTAACTTTTTTATTAAAGAATTTAGCTGAAACTTTTGGTTTATAGAAAATATTGGGGTCATAACTTGCACCATCCGTTAATTCCCAACTTTCATTTTCTGTTGCTTCTGGTAATTCAGCACTAATCTTTTCGAGAACAGAACCATACTCCCATCCATCCATCAATACTGATGGAGCACTACCAGAATAAGGACGATTAACAAAAATAACACGTCCAATATGATTCACTAATGACTTAACATAATTATCAACCTCTGTGGCATCAAAAAGCTCTTTTCCAATATCAACAATATTAGAAAGGTCTTCATTAACTACCGCAGTTTCTCCGAGAATTTCTTTTGTAATAGGATTAATAATATCGTAAATCTGTGCTACTGTCATAACTTATATACCCCCTTATGATACTTTAATTGCATTTTCTGTAATAGTGACAACATCATCATTGGTAATTGTAATAAACAAAACCTTGTCATTTGCTGGCATACCAAGTAAACCATTATACACATTTTCGCCATGTTCAAAATTAACAAAAGTGTCTTCTTTTTCTACATTCCCAATAACTAAACCTGTAATAAGAGTGGGTTTTCTGTAATTGTGTTCAATTGCATCATATACCCCTTTAATAGTTGTTGGTGTAGCTAAAACAATGTTATTTTCTTTAAAATCAATTAACTTGTAACCACCTTTAAACATTTGTGCATCCTCCTTTAATAAATTTTTAATACCAGTATTTTATCTATATCAGAAAAAACACTTTCAAAGAAATTCCATAACCACAATTGACGTTCACTTTCAATCATTTGTTGAGATGTTGTAACACCAATATTACCAGAACGTTTTAATGTTCTATCAGAAGTAATATCTTTTGTTGCCCTATCTGTATTTTTATGAGTACTATCCATAGTACTCCCAACATCTCTAGTGGTATTACCTGTTTGTTTGTCACTATTTACAGAATCGGTTGAATTGAAACCCCATAATTGATTATTTGATGTATCATCTACAATTGTGGTTTCAGTATATGTGTTAGTGTTATTACCATTACTTTCTAATGTTCCTTTATGAGTATCTTGAACATTTTCTGTCTCTGTCATTGAATAGTTTTCAATTGGATTATATTCTAATGATAATGTTTTATAAAGAGCATTCCAATTTTTAATATATATTGTATAAATTGCTTGCGCTATTATAATTTTATTATCATCACTAACAGTATTATTATCAAGATAATTCTCTATTAAAGAACCTATGATTTTATTACCACTCCTTGAACCGTGGTAAATAATATCTAATTGATTACCAGAAACATCGTTTTTCCAAGGAACTTCTAAAGCGTTTAAATAGCTAAAAATTCCTTTAGTTACCCATTCTGGATAAACACTATTTAGTGTCAATGTCCCCATCTTTATCACCTCCTACATTATTTTGCTCTTTATCAATTTCAATTTGATTATCTTCCCAACTAGAAGATTTACGAACGGTGATATTAGTATCATACATAGCATTAACTTTCTTTAATGCTTCCTCTCTACAATATAACATAGAATCAATTAAAGGCATTAACATATCATTATTTAATTGACTTTCACCAGAGTTTATTGATTCACGTTTCATATTGTAATTAGCGTTTAAACCTATTTCATTATACCATGACGCCTTTAAATATTGTTCATGTTCAATTAATGATGTAATAGTGTCATCACCAGATGAACCTCTAATTGGTTGCGATTTAATACCGTCAAGAAATGCGTTTTCAGCTATAATACCAAGCTTACCGCTTGTAATATCTTCTAAAAACTTTTCAGCACTTTTTTTAGTATTATCATCACTAGCACTAATTATTGATGTGATTCTAAGATTAATCGTAGCGATATACATTGACAATTCATTTTCGGTTAATCCTGTTGCATATCTTTCATATAACGGTAATAATCCAAGATATAAAAAATCATTTGGCATTACTATACAATCTTCATCAATTTTTAAATTTTTACTAATATTTAAAGCTGGATTAGCAATAGTATAAATTGTTGGCATATAGTAAACATTTGGTTCTCCACCTAAACCACCAGTAAATACATAAAGTTTATCATTGTATTTATACCAACATACATTACCATTAATTTGTAACATTAACTCTAAATTTCGTTTATCAATAGTGTCTGGTAAACCGTCATATTCAAACATTGACAAAGTACGATTTAACATATAACCCACATGTTGATTAATACAATTATCTTTATCTGTA
>ULWD01028021.1_pt1 | contig 12220 bp, 9 predicted proteins | sample 1960011 | NCBI WGS metagenome assembly ULWD01 (sample SAMEA4835803, study PRJEB28245) | human gut metagenome | biome: gut microbiome; material: fecal sample | place: Denmark | collected 2008 | reverse complement strand
GGGAGCCTCTGGAATGGTTCGCGGACCGGGCGCAGATGGAGCAGGTCTTCTTGAACTTACTGAAGAATGCTTGTGAGGCTTGTGCGGAAAAGCCAAACCCCGAGATTATCGTGGCGGCTCAGCGGGAGGGAAACGAACTCGTCTTTACCGTGCGAGACAACGGTATCGGTGTCTTACCCGAGGTGATCGACCGGGTTTTTGTACCTTTCTTCACCACCAAACCCTCCGGCTCGGGTATCGGTTTAAGCATCTGTAAGCAAATAATCACCTTGCATGGCGGCCATATCTCGGTAGAATCCGAGAATGGAAAGGGTAGCTGTTTCTTTTTGTGCTTTAATTGATTATCAACCTATTACAGTTTTTCTAAATTTCTTATACGGAAAACTTTAGTTTCTTCAAGGAAAAACTTTAGTTTCTATATAGGGAAACAAAAGTTTCTTACTGAGGAAACTTTTGTTTTATTAGGAGAAAACTCAGGCTGCTATTATAGGAGATTCGTGATAGGATTCATGAGACGGAAAGTTGTTGTCTGTTTTTAGTGCGCTTACCCTGTAAAATACATACCTTCGCGGATATATTTAATTGATTTTCTATGAAATGGTATCTATGGGGGGCAGTTGTTCTGCTTTATTCCCTGTTTGGAAGCGCTTGTTCTACGGAACGGAGGTATGATTTGTCGGCTTATGGTTTATCCCCGGTCGAGAATGTGGATAATGCGCCCGCTATGGCGAGGGCATTGGAGCAGATACGGGAGAAATGCGAGGAAAACCAGACAATTGTGGTGACCTTGCCTAAGGGCCGCTATGAGTTTTATCCCGATAGCGCGGCGGAGCGTGTCTATTTCATCTCGAATCATGATCAAATGAATCCGAAGAAAGTAGGCTTGCCTTTCGAGGGGATGAAGAATATGGTGTTCGACGGGCAAGGCTCGGAGTTAATCTTCCACGGCAGGATGTTGCCGGTCTCTTTGCTGGATTCGAGGAATTGTGTCTTGAAAAACTTTAGTATAGACTTCAAGCACCCTCAGATTTCACAGGTAAGAGTGGTGGAGAACGATACGCTGAAAGGCGGGATCACCTTCGAGGTGGCTCCATGGGTACACTATGAGATACGGGATAGCGTGTTTGTAGCGAAGGGAGAAGGCTGGGAGTTGACTCCCGGTTCCGGTATCGCCTTCGAGGGAGATACACGTCATTTGGTGTATAATACAAGCGATATCCCGGTAGGCGTGCGAGGCTTGATCGAGGTTTCTCCAAGGTTGATAAAGTCTCCCCGTTGGAAAGACAGCCGTTTGGTGCCCGGTACGGTGATCGCCATGCGTTCTTGGGAACGCCCGGCTCCCGGTGTCTTCCTGTATCATGACGTGAATACGACTCTGGAGAATATCAAGGTTCATTATGCCGAGGGAATGGGCCTCTTGGCGCAAATGAGCGAGAATATCACGCTGGATGGTTTCTCCGTTTGCTTGAAAGGGGCGGACGATCCGCGGTATTTCACGACACAGGCGGACGCTACCCATTTCTCGGCCTGCAAGGGAGCGATCATCTCCAAGAATGGTTTGTACGAAGGGATGATGGACGACGCTATCAATGTGCATGGAACTTACCTGAAAGTGGTGAGACGAGTGAATGACTCTACCTTGGTAGGCCGGTATATGCACCCGCAATCGTATGGTTTCGAATGGGGAAGGGTAGGGGATTCCGTGCAGTTCATCCATTCGAGCACCATGGAATTGATAGGGGCGAGAAACCGGATTACCGCTATCAAGGCAGTAGATCAACCGGATTACCGAGGGGCGAAGGAGTTCGAGATCCGGTTTGAGAATACGGTGAATCCTTCGATCCATGAGGGAAGCGGTTTCGGCATAGAGAATCTGGAGTGGACACCGACGGTCCTATTCTCGGATAACTTAATCCGTAATAACCGTGCCCGCGGTTCCTTGTTCAGCACGCCTCGGCAAACGGTCGTAGAGAATAATGTTTTCGATCATACCTCAGGGACGGCGATCCTGCTGTGCGGTGATTGCAACGGCTGGTTCGAGACCGGCGCTTGTCGGAACGTGTTGATCCGTAAGAATAAGTTTATCAACTCCTTGACGAATATGTTCCAATTTACGAACGCTATTATCTCTATTTATCCCGAAATCCCGGATTTAGCGTCGCAAAGGAAATATTTCCATAGTAATATCGTAATCGACGCGAACGAGTTTATTACGTTCGACAGACCTTTGGTATACGCCAAGTCCGTGGACGGGTTGGTGTTCACGAATAATATTGTCAAACAAAATAAGGAATATCCTGCCTTCCATTGGAATAACTATCGTTTCTATTTCCAGCGGGTGATCCATTCGAGAATTGAGAAAAACTATTTTGATGAAGGATTTATTCGGGAGAGAGATGTCTTAGAGGAAAATAACTGATATGATACATAGAAAATTAGTGGTCTTGGCAAGCCTTTTGGTAGGCTTCGTAAACATTGCGTTGGCCGGCGTTGGTGATCTCGATACGTTAAACGTACGTTCTCAAGCCCCTGTCAAGGAGAGAATGCCTGTCGTCGCCTATAAGTTTAACCCGAAAAGCTTGATTCTTCCGGCCTCATTGATAACGGTGGGAGCCGTAGGCACGGCGATCGACGGGATGAATGACTTTCACCTGTTTTCACGGAAAGATTCCGTGAAGCAAATCCATATCGACAATTATTTGGAGTGGGGAATGCTCGGTTGGGTATTTGTCTGCGACCTTATGGGAAAAGAGAAGCATAACTGGGTGGACCAACTTTGCTTGGTCGCTTTAGCGGAGGGGATGAACGGCTTGATGGTGCATGGACTGAAGAACTGGGTAAATGAGCCTCGCCCGGACGGGGCGCCTTATTCGTTTCCTTCCGGACATACCTCGAATGCTTTCTTAGGAGCGCATATGGCTTATAAGGAATTTAAGGATAGCTCGCCTATACTCGCTTACTCGGGTTATGCGATAGCGGCGTTCGTGGCGGGTTCCCGCTTATACAATAACAGGCATTGGGTGGCGGATGTAGTGGCTGGTGCCGGTTTCGGTATCTTGTCGGTTGAGTTATCGTATCTGATCTATTTCCCGATTCGTAACGCTATCGCCCGGCGGATCAATCGAAATGTGAAGAACTGCCCGATCGTGGCCGCTCCGGTATTCAGTTCGAATATGGCGGGATTCTATCTGACTTATCAATTTTAATGCGTCTTATGGATCAAGCGCATGTCGGCTTATAGAGACTGGTTGATGCGCAAAAGCTCCTCTATATGCGTGCGGTCGTTGCTGAGGCGTGGGATCTTGTGTTGGCCGCCTAATTTGCCTTTCTGCTTGAGCCATTCATAGAAAGCGCCGTCGTGGGCGATAACGATTTCCAGCGGTTGGAGGGAGATCTCTTTATACCGCTTCGCCTCATAGTCCGAGTTCAGCTTTTGTAAGTTCTGATCTAATAAAGTGGCGAATTCATCGAGAGATTCCGGTTTCTTGTCAAACTCGATAAACCATTGGTGCCGTCCTTTCGCCTTATCCAGCATAAAGAGTGGGGCGGCGGTATATTCTTTTACTTTCGCCCCGGTTCGTAGGCAAGTCATGGCGATCGCCTTATCTGCGTTATCCACCATTAGCTCCTCGCCAAAGGCGTTGATAAAGTGCTTGGTACGTCCGGAGATAACAAATTTATGTGGGAATAACGAGGTGAAACGTACCGTATCCCCGATCTGATAACGCCATAATCCTCCCGAGGTCGTGATTACCATCGCGTAGTTTTTCCCGGTCTCTACCGATTCCAGCGGCAACACGGTCGGATGGTCGCTCCCCACCTCGTTCATCGGGATGAACTCATAGAAAATACCGTAATCCGGCATCATAAGCAAACTGGGGTCTGCCGGATCATCTTGCAGCCCGAAAAAGCCCTCGGATGCGTTATAGGTCTCCATATAATGCATCTTATTCGATGGAATCAAGGTTTTATATTGCTCCCGGTAAGGCTCGAAACTGATTCCCCCATGGAAGAAGACCTCCAGATTTGGCCATACGTCCGTAAGATATTCCCTACCCGTTTTTTTCAATACGGCCTTGATCAATACCAACATCCAAGAAGGAACACCGGATAGGCTGTTTACATCCTTATTCCAAGTGTTCTCCACGATCGCCTTGATCTTACTTTCCCATTCATCCATTAGGATAATGGGTTTCTTGGGGACGCGTATTAAATTAACGAGCGGATTGATATTCTGAAGTAATACGGCGGATAAGTCGCCTTGATGAGCCTCGGAGTTTAGCGGGGAAGGGCTATGGCTGCCGCCTAATATCAAGCCTTTCTTGGAGAAGAAACGGCTTTCCGGGTTGTTCCGCAGGTAGATGGCTACGCAATCGAAGCCGCCTTTATAGTGGCAACCTTTTAATATCTCGGGGGTGACGGGCAGGAATTTACTTTTGTCGTTCGTGGTCCCGCTACTCTTAGCGTACCACCGCACGACCGAGGGCCAGAGAATATTCCTTTCTCCGTTGATCATTCGGGTGACATACGGCTTTATGTCGTCATAAGTCTGTAAAGGAAGACGTTGGCAGAAGTCTGAATAAGAGCGGATGCTTTTATAATCATATTTGAGTCCCCATTCCGTCTTGCGTGCCGTCGAAAGCAGAGCATGCAGCTGTTTGCGCTGGATATGGTCTATATCCTGCCCAAATCGTCCGATCTCCGTTTGTCGATGGCGGAAAAGGAGCGAAATCGTCTGTGTTAAAATATCCATGCTCTTTTTATTTGTTCGAGTGCAAATGTAGGCATTCTCTTTTTATTTATATCTTTGCTAAGTACTAAATTAACGTTACGATGAAAATAGGGATTCTCTCATCGGGTGGCGATTGCCCCGGTATCAATGCTACGATCCGTGGTGTTGGCAAGACCGCTATCATGCATTACGGCATGGAAGTGATAGGTATTCATAGCGGTTTTATAGGTCTTTTGAATAAAGACGTCCAAGTTTTCGATGAACGGAGCTTATCCGGCATATTAAATTTAGGGGGAACCATTTTAGGAACGTCCAGAGAGAAGCCTTTCCGTAAGCTCTTGGCCTCGGGAGATTCGGAAAAGCCGGAGATCATTAAGAAAAATTATGAGGAGCTGGGGCTGGACTGCTTGGTTTGTATCGGAGGAAACGGTACGCAGAAGACGGCCAATTTATTATCTCAGATAGGATTGAACGTGATAGGCGTTCCCAAGACAATCGATAATGACATATGGGGTACGGATATTACGTTCGGTTTTAATACCGCCGTGAATATCGCCACGGAATCTATAGACCGTCTTCATTCTACGGCTAGTTCGCATAAGCGGGTGATGGTCGTGGAGGTGATGGGCCATCATGCAGGATGGATCGCCTTGTATGCCGGGATGGCCGGAGGTGCCGACGTGATCTTACTTCCGGAATTGGGATACGATATCGATAAGGTGAACGAGGCGATCTTGGATCGGGCTCGCAGGGGTAAGCCTTATTCCATCGTCGTGGTGGCCGAGGGGATCGAGACTCCAGATAAAAAGCGTCCTTCCGATTATATCACCCGGGCTATCGAGGCGGGAACGGGTATCGAGACCCGGGATACCGTATTGGGATACACCCAACGGGGTGGAAACCCCTCTCCGTTCGATCGTAATCTCGCTACCCGCTTGGGAGGCCATGCCACGGAACTGATCGCCAATGGTGAATTCGGGCGTATGGTTTGTATAAAAGGAGATACGGTAGAATCCATTCCCTTGTCAGAAGTGGCGGGAAAACTAAAGTTAGTGACACCGGATCTTGATTTGATCGTACAAGGAAAACGGATGGGGGTAACATTCGGGAAATAAAATAAAAAAGGTTGTGTGTCAGAGAACGCACAACCTTTTTTACTTTATACTAGTAGGCGGCCGTTTATTTCTTAATACCTTGAACGGTTTGGCTCCCCTTTTCGGTAGTCAAGCGGAAGATATACATTCCAGCGGCTAAATTACCCGTGCTGAGACTGTTTCCCGGTTGTCGGATGCTACGTATCAACTTCCCATCGGCCCTATAGATCTCAAGCGATTTCAGTTGTTGATAATTCCGGATCTGTACTTCATTCGAGAAGATACGTGGTTGAATATCTACTTCTTCGCCTGTTGGCTTCAGTTCGTTACCTACACTCGTTTCCGGAATTACCGTAGCCGGAGCGCTTTCGTCGGTTCCATAAAGTGCCGTTACTTGGAGCAGAGGGGTACTTGTTGTCAGATTTTTCACCGTATAATTCCGTTGAGAAACAGGTAATGTCGTCAGTTCCCGGGTATCTTGATATACCTTATAACCGGTCAGCTCCGGAAAAGCCGTGATCAACTCTGCTTCTTGCGCATCAGAGGCGATAGCCAGTTTCCGGAATGATAATCGGCCCGTTCTCATGGGTTGCGGTTTCTCCGAGAAAGTGCTCGTGGAGAATACGGAACTTGAGGGGAGCTCACCTTCTTCCGCGCTTATTACGATCGATAACACAACATTGGCATCTAGCTCATCATCTGAGAATGTTTCCCATTTTTTTCCGTCCAAAGAATATAAATTCCCTTTTCCGTCGACTGCGGGGCCTTCATCGGAGCATGCCGGGTATGTGTTATTGGCATAGCTTATCACATGAATGGCTACCAGTAAATCCTGCTTCGCGTCGATTACGAATGGTGTTTTAAGTGTGACCGAATTTATTTTACCTGATTGCAGTTGAGTGAAACTCTCTTCATACTCCCGGTTTCCCTGTTTGATATAGACTCCATAAGTGACCCCTTCCTGTGGATAGAAATTAACCTTCCGGATCGTTTTTTTATGCACCGGTTGTAGATCTTTCGTATCCCATTTCTGAGCGAAATAGAATGGATCTCCTCCGAGACCGAACTGTTGATAACGATCTTGTGATCCCCAACCAGCTATTTTTTCGAGGACTGGGGCATTCCATGTCAGTTGAATCTCACCCGTGGAGATCTGTTTGTATTTCAAATCAGTCGGACCTTCATACTCGTTTCCGATCGTTTTCCCATCCTGCGTCATTCCCTGCAACGAGGTGACGCCCGTTCCGAGTGGATCTAGCCAGACATCCATCCGGGCTGTATCATTATCACTGTATTTATTCCAGTGATAATACAATTTACCGTATAAATTCAATCCTTCGGGCAGTTCGCAACTGGAGCTTCCACCGCTCAGCGTACCTATAATCAAACCTTTGCTATTAAATAAAGGCGAGCCGGAAGAACCTCCCTCGGTCACCCCGTGTCCGTTTGGCGTGGCATCGAAAGTCGCGTTCCAATGAGCGTTTGTGGCCCCGGTTTTCCCAACATCACTATTACGCCATGTAATCGATTCTGTCGGATAATTTCCATAGGTGGAGATTTTCATATAATCGCCGGAAGGATGATGGATGCCTACGCCCGAGAGTGAAAGCATATTTGAACGATCCCATCCGTTAAAGAATACATTATAATCGTCGGGGATCTCGTCGTTAAGCAACAGCAACAGTCCGTCGGAACCGTTTTCGACAGGGGTAGAGGCTTTCCGTGTACATCCTACCATGGTTTTTATCGGATAAATGGGTGACTCATTATCGCAGCCCACATGTTCTTGGTGGAAATAAAACAACCAGACTGCTAATTCCTCGGGAGTAACCGTCTGTTCGCCCAGCATATCTTGCGAACAATGGAAGGCGGATAATACATAAGGCTTTTTGTCACGGGCCGTATTATTTACCAGAGAAGCCGTACAAATATAGCTTCCTCCTTCTCCCTCTTTATTACGGATGTATTGAATCATTTGTATCACCCCCTTCTTTTGCTCCTGCCAATCGGCTCCCTCCTCGCAATTGATATTCACTTCGCAAGCTCCTGAAAAGTCGGCTCCCGGCGCTTCCTGTACTTCTGGCATGATCGCTTCAAGATGATTATACCCGTAACCGACCTCCCGAATGCGTAGTCGAGGTGTCTCGCCGGATGGTGCAGGTACATATTCGAGGATCACTTCATCGCCTGCTACGGCTTGGGTTGCGAACGGTCCGTTTTTAGGATGCGTACGATGCGTATAGGCACCCAATACTTGGGTTTTCGCTGCGTTATACAGGTATAACCGGGCACCTTTGGGTATATAAAAATCGGAGTAATACAGGATCAAGGCGATCGCTCCTTTCGCTTGAAGGTGAAGTTGCCATACTTGGCTACCGTCAGGTAGTGAAATCCAATCGCCGCTATTGGCGATGTCGAAGCTGGTTGGGATCGACTTGGCTACACGCAACGGAGCGCCTTGGCTGACCCTCCACGCATCGACCGTCTTGAGGTCTTCCACACTGAAATTCACTGGAACTTGTTCTGCTAGCTTTTCACTTCGAAGTGAACCTGCGAATTGAAAGCTGGGGGGGAGTCCTCCTTCGCTGATCTGCGCCAACAAACTTGAAATCGAGAAATAACCGATATATAATATGCCGGTTATTAATATTCGGAGAAGTTTACTGTACTGGTTTTTCATACATACAACTTTATATGAGCTTATTCTTATAGAACTAAGAACTTGGGTATATCAAACGATATACCCAAGTTCTGCTATTTATCATACAGTTTCTTCCTCTGGGAGGTCAGAAAACTCTTTTTCATCGGTTAGTTCACCAGCCTTCTTTTTCTTTGTGGCAGAGATACGTTGCTGGAGTTCTTTGTCTGTCCGCAATCTTTTGACCGCCATTTTAGAAGCCGCTTGCTGGGATTCTTTTTTGGAGTAACCGATACCTATGCCAATTTGCTCGCCCAGCAATTTAATCGCGCTTTGGAATACAGGATTCCCATCATGATCCGTAAAAGACTCTATTAGATCGAACGAGATCGATATTTTGTTCTTTTGGCTCCATTCAATCAAGTTTGACTTGAAATTTATCTCTTTCCGGACGAGCATATCTACATCGATATACTTTTCTATCATCACGTCACGGATAAACTTATAACAAACGTCATAACCTTGATCCAGATAAATAGCGCCGATCAAAGCCTCGAGCGCATTACCATACATATGATTGTTATGAGAGTTTATCTTGGTTGAATAGACTACCATTTGATCGAGGCCGAGTTGTACGGCGACCTTATTCATCGTTTCCCGTTGTACGATCTTGGAGCGTGTGTTTGTCAAAAAGCCTTCCCGCTTATTTGGGTAGCGCTTATAGACAATATCGGCGACCGCCGCATCCAAAATTCCATCTCCTAAAAATTCAAGACGCTCATTGTTAAGCCATTTACCATCACCCGTCTCTACCGATGATGATTTATGCAACAAGGCCTGCTCGTAAATCTGGAGATTATCCGGATAAAAACCTAGAATCTTTGATAAAGACAAATAAGGCTCCCTACCTTTATTATGCAGGAGCCTTATTCTTTTATGTAGCTGTTTGTATAGCTTTCTAAACACGTTATTTCACGAATTTTTTAACAATGGCGCAAGCGTTGTGTCCACCGAAACCAAACGTATTCGATAAAGCGGCTTTCACTTCTCTCTTTTGAGCCTTATTGAATGTGAAATTCAGTTTATAATCTATTTCAGGATCATCGTCGCCTTCCGTATGGTTAATGGTCGGCGGGATAATACCATCGTTTATAGCCATAATACACAGGATCGCCTCTACCGCTCCGGCAGCACCAAGCAAGTGACCGGTCATTGACTTTGTAGAACTGATATTCAGTTGATAAGCATGTTCTCCGAACACATCTTTGATCGCCTTAACCTCTGAGATATCGCCTACGGGAGTCGATGTTCCATGAACATTGATGTAATCAATATCTTCCGGAGTCATTCCCGCGTCTTCCAATGCGTTGCGCATAACCAGCTTCGCTCCTAAACCATCCGGATGAGAAGCGGTCAAGTGATAAGCATCGGCAGACATTCCGGTTCCTGCGATCTCGCAATATATTTTAGCGCCACGAGCCAATGCGTGCTCCATTTCTTCCAATACCAAGCAAGCTCCACCTTCACCCATCACGAATCCGTCACGGCTAGCGCTGAACGGGCGAGATGCGGTCTCGGGAGAATCATTACGTGTCGATAACGCGTTCATGGAGTTGAATCCACCTACACCCGATTCAGAAACAGCAGCTTCCGCTCCACCGGTGATGATGACGTTAGCCTTGCCTAAACGGATATAATTGAATGCGTCACTGATAGCGTTTGTAGAAGATGCACAAGCTGAGACGGTCGCAAAGTTCGGGCCGTGGAATCCATAAAGCATGGAAATATGTCCGGCCGCGATATCCGAGATCATTTTCGGGATGAAGAACGGGTTAAACTTCGGACCGATCGTATCCTTGATCTTCGCATAACTCAATACTTCCTCGTCAAATGTCTTGATACCACCGATACCTGAAGCGAAAATAACGCCGATACGGTTCTTATCTTCTTTATCCAAGTCCATTGCCGCGTCCTCGATCGCTTGTTTCGCCGCATCGATCGCGAATAAGCTATAACGATCACACTTGCGGGCTTCCTTACGATCCATAACTTTCAACGGATCGAAGCCTTTAACTTCGCATGCAAATTGTGTCTTGAATTTGGATGCATCAAACTGAGTAATAGGTCCAGCGCCACTTTTTCCGTTGATAATACCTTCCCATGTTTCGGGGAGGGTATTACCAAGAGGAGTAATAGCTCCAAGACCTGTTACTACAACTCTTTTTAATTCCATACCTTTAGTTAAAAGGATTGATTACTTCGCGTTAGCCTCGATGTAAGCGATAGCGTCACCTACAGTTGTAATCTTTTCTGCTTGATCGTCAGGAATTGAGATACCGAATTCTTTTTCGAATTCCATAATCAATTCTACAGTGTCAAGAGAGTCTGCTCCTAAATCGTTAGTAAAGCTTGCTTCGTTTGTAACTTCTGTTTCTTCAACACTTAACTTGTCAACGATGATAGCTTTTACTCTTTCAGCAACTTCAGACATAACTTTTTCAATTTAGATTAATAAATACGAATATACTTTTTAAATTTGCAGTGCAAAGAAAAGAATTTTTTATGTTACAAAGCAAATTTAATAAGCTAAAAATGCGGAAAACTGCACATTTTTTCTTTTCTTGTGCATTTAAACATCTGAAAATATGAAAAACATAGCGATTTTTGCTTCCGGATCTGGTACGAATGCCGAGAACATCACCCGATATTTTGCTAACAGTGAAAACGTTAATGTTGCGGTTGTTTTATCAAATAACCGCAATGTTGGCGTGCATGGGCGGGTAAACAAGTTGGGCGTTCCTTCTTTCGTGTTTTCACGGGAGGAATTTATTGCCGGTGTGCCGATCTTGAAAAAGTTGGCGGAATATGATGTCTGCCTTATCGTGTTGGCCGGTTTTATGAATAAGATCTCAGACGTTATTCTTCAGGCTTTTCCCGGAAAGATCGTGAACATCCATCCTGCGTTACTCCCTAAATATGGCGGCAAGGGGATGTATGGCATGCATGTGCATGAGGCGGTCGTAAAGGCTGGTGAGCGGGAGTCGGGTATTACTATACATTATATTAATGAGCATTATGATGAGGGCGCTATCATCTTCCAGGCTTCTTGCCCGGTATTACCTTCGGATACGCCAGATGAGGTAGCTGCGAAAGTGCATGCCTTGGAGTATGCGCATTATCCTCATGTGATCGAAAGTTTACTGTAAGGCTTTTTTGTCATTAGCCTACTTGAAAACCTAGTTTCTGGAGTACGGCGAATTCTTCCGGGTCAGCTTTGATCGCTTGGTAAGCATGGAACTCACGGGGATGGTCATACGCTGCCCTAAATCGCTCGAAATGATGAGGATTTGCTCTTAGTGCTTGGTCGATTACTTCTGGGTTGAAACTTCTCAAGATGGCTTCTTCCACCCGGTGCTCCTTGAATTGTCCCAAGTCGATGAATGGGTTGGTTGGGGCAGGTGGAATGACTTCCTTGATCTTTTCGATACGGATACCGAAAAAGCATCCTATATTCTCTAGGCACATTCGTGTCCCGTTCGCCTTCCCGTCGGCGGAGAAACCGGCTATATGAGGAGTCGCGATCGTGGCTTCCGACAGTAATTCCCGGTCGATATCCGGTTCGTTCTCCCAGCAATCGATGATCAGTTCGCTGACCTTGCCGGTTCGTTTGGCCTGCAATAAGGCCTGCGTATCATGTACGGCGCCTCGGCAACTGTTGATAAACCATGGCTTCCGTTCCAGCTGGTCGAAAAAGGC
>ULWD01051595.1_pt1 | contig 12226 bp, 7 predicted proteins | sample 1960011 | NCBI WGS metagenome assembly ULWD01 (sample SAMEA4835803, study PRJEB28245) | human gut metagenome | biome: gut microbiome; material: fecal sample | place: Denmark | collected 2008 | reverse complement strand
GATATTAAAATAAAATTTGGATTTAATATCCAGTAAAAAGGAGTTCACGATCTTCATAAACGGGGAGTTACTATAAGAATTTACAACATCAATTTACATATTAAGCTATTGAAAAATTTTTAGGGGGGTGGTACAATAGTAGCGGATATTTACAGGAATTTATGATGATGAATATCTGAACTACTAATTTACAGAAAGAATAAGTGAGAATCTTACATTTTAACTGGCTGAATATATAGTGTTAATCAGGCTGTTGATATAGTGTTAATCAGGTGGTTGATATAGTATTAATCAGGCAGTTGAATAAAAGGTATCCGCTTATAGAAGGAGGAAATGTGTATGAAAAGACAATTTATAAAGAAGCTGGCAACAGTGACAGTTTCTGCTGCAATGCTTGCTGCCTTGTTTAGCGGTGGCATAAATGCAGGTATCTGGACAGCACAGGCACAGGAAACAAATGTAGCTGCCGCATCAGAACAGTTTGATACAACAGCACCTGTAGTCGAAAGTATTTCGATTGATAAACAGGGACAGAATGTAGGAGATGATGACACATTTAAGATTACAATCAAGGCTTATGATTCTGAATCAGGTATTCAGGATGTAAGGATGATTTTAGAATCAGAAGGTGATGTCTATTTATTGGATGAATATTCATATGCCAATGGCAGATTACAGTTTAATGAAGCGGCTAACAGTTATGAGTGTACAGTAAAGATTGCTGATACTACACTTGTTGATGGAAAGGTCTTCATCGGCAATATTACAGTAACAGATAAAGCAGGAAATACATGTTCGCCAGTGATTTCAAGCACACCAGATGTATTAAATGTAACAGCTTCATCAGCTTTATACTGGGTAAATATAACTCGTAGTGATAACGAGAAACCAGTGGTTACATCTGTTGAGTTAAAGGAAAATGGACAGACAGTAAAACCGGGAGATACACTTCATGTTACAATAGGTGCAACTGATAATTACGCTTTACAAGACACTTGTTATGTGCAATTTCAAGTTAATGTAGCTGAAAGGAATAACTCACATTCTATATATCTGCAATGGGATTCTGCTAATGGCTGTTATATAGGTTCATGGGAGCTCCCAGATGATATTGTACCTGGTGAGTGGTATGTTAATTATATAGGAGTGAAAGATGTAACTGGTAACCTTGCGGAGAAAAATTCAGCAATGGATTGTAAGGTAACAGTACAGAATGACAATTATGTAGTAAATGAAAAAAATGCACCAAAGTTTAACAGTATTTCTATGGATAAGGCAGGTCAGACACTCACCGCAGGAGATCAGGTGAAATTCACAGTGGATGTTACTGATGATACAGGTGTAGCCTCTGTGAAAATGGTATTAAAAAACGTAAATTCTGAATTGTCTTCTAAAGATGATGTAGACTGCTATATGCAGAATGTTGAAGGAACAAGCAAATACGAATATACATATACTATTACAGAAAACGATTATCCATGTGAATGGTATGTTTCAAGTATAGAGGCTCGTGATGTATATAATAATATGTTGTATACATCTACTGAAAGACAAACAAGTGGAAGAGAACTTCCATTAATGTATGATTATTATTTCAATGTAACACAAAACGGTACATTTGTTCAGCCAAATGTAAATGTTATGTTCAGTTATATTAACGCAGATATGGAATGGGAAATCAAAACAATAGAAGTTCCACGAAGAACTAAGCTAAGTAAGGCATTAGAGAAGCTTGATACCGGTGTTAAATTTGATGATGCAAAAATCACAGGCTGGACAATGGTTGGCTATCCAGATTCAGATACTATAGTTAGTAATAATACAACGTTTTTGGCAAATTATAATACCAATATCGTAGAAAAATATGTGTATTCATATTCGCCAGATGTTGGTTCAAAGTGTTTATATAAAGAAACATCATTTGTTAAAAAAGGACAGAAGATTGAACTTCCAACAGTAATTCCTGGAGTTAAGAATGTAAAGTGGATTAAAACTGAAGAATTAGATGAACTTATAAAGAATGGATATATCATTAATACAGATACTGGAAGTTATTATTTCGAGGCAGATGCGGAAATAGACGATTCTGTTCCACCTACTGATGATAACAATGGTAGTACCGGTGGTAATAATAATCAGACAACAACTGATGGAAACAAAGGCAACAATGAAGGAACTAAGTTATCATCTGATAAGATACAGGAAGCTGTAGCTGCAATTAATACTGCCAAGGCTGGAGATACTTATACAGTTGATATGTCAGAAGCAACAGTTGTGCCAAAGGATGTGTTAGAAGCTGCCAAGGGTAAGGATGTTGATATTGTTCTTGATATGAATGGTTATAAATGGACTATCAATGGTAATAATATTCAGGCTGATAATCTTAAGGATATTAACCTTTCGGTAGATACAGACTCTGATGCAATACCAGATGATGTTATATCAGAGCTTGCTGGCAATAATCCAGTTAAGCAGATTTCACTTGCGTATAGTGGAGATTTTGGATTCAAGGCAAGTCTTACATACAATATAGGAAGTGAATATGCTGGCAAATATGGCAATCTCTATTATTATGACAGCACAGGCAGAATGATATTCCAGAATGCAGGTGCAATAGATGCAGATGGTAATATATCTCTTAACTTTAGTCACGCATCTGAATATGCAGTTGTAATAGCAGATTATGCTGTAACAACAGATAATGCTGATAATACAGCAACAGGCAGCATAGCGACAGGAGACAGCTCGCCTATAGCATTGTATGCCGTTATGTGTGTGATGGCAATTGCATTAGCAGGTATTGCTGCTGTAACAAGAAAGAAGAATGCGTAAAAAGCATGAATTAAGCGATAAGAACTAAGCAATAAATAAAAATGATTAATAATGCCCGGCTTCATATTGTTGTGGAGCCGGGTATATCTGCATATTAAGGAAAAATATAAAAGAATAAAGCAGAGGAATGTAATAGGTGTGGAAACAAACATTTCCACACCCATAATTCCTGCTATATATAAAATTAATCAATAACAAAGTTATTAACATTCTTACGAAGTTCAGCAGCAGAGGCTTCTGCGGTTTTAGCTCCATTCATAACAGCTTCTGAGCCTTTTACGATTACGATTGTCTTCTGGGCTATGTTGGTTGTTCCAGTTGCACTGTCATTAGAAGCGGAAGTGATTCCATCTATCGCCTGAGTGATATTGCTTATAGATGCAACAAGCTCTTCTGATGTTGCACTGAAATCAGATACAAGATCGTTAATGTTGGAAGCATCCATATTATAGTCATCAGCCATCTTTTCAAATCCGTTAAGACATTCAACAATATCAGTATCAACGAAATCAAGCAGGCGGTTAGAATCGCTTGTCAGGTTGCCTACAGCTTTGTTTACATTTTCTGTAACAGCCTGAATATTGGCTACAGCATCTTTAGACTGTTCAGCTAATACACGTATTTCCTCTGCAACAACTGCAAAGCCTTTACCAGCCTCACCGGCTCTTGCAGCTTCAATAGAAGCGTTAAGGGCAAGCAGATTGGTCTGTGCAGTAATATTCAGGATAGAGTCGGCAAGCACACCAATCTGGTCAACTACTTTGGCATCTTCAAGAGCCTGCTCAAGATTTACTCTGATGTCAGCCATCATCTGTTTAACTTTCTGACGGTTTTCTACAGTATCATCCTTAGTCTTTACAGCACGTTTATGGATGTCCTGGGATTCAGTTGCACCATCCTGTGCTCTTATGGCAATTTCCCTTGCAGCTTCTTCAATCTGCTGTGTCATTCCGTTAATCTGTTCAGCAGAGGCGGCAGTTTCCTCTGAACTTGCAGCAAGCTCTTCTGTTGTTGCAGATACGTCTTCAATTTCTGCATTAAGATTGTATACATTAGTGTCGATAGTTTCTACAACCTTATCAATATTGGCAGCCTCGTTTTTTACCTGAGCTAACAGGCTTCGTACAGATTCGCGCATAGTTTCAAGTGCATTGGCTAGCTGTCCGAAATCATCCTTACGCTTAAGCATAGGCTGTTGCATTTTTGTGGCAAAATTACCGCCAGCAATTACTTCGAATTGTTCTTTTATTTTTCTTAATGATTTAGTAATATCAATTGCGATGAGGGCAACGAGTATAGCAACAACAATAAGCATACATACGCTGCATAAAATAAGTGAAATAGCTTTGCTTGAAGCATAACTGGTGAATTCCTCATCCTGCTGTGCAATAGCAGTGTCTATGTAATCAGTATAGTTGCCAGTACCAACAACCCAGTCAAAAGGTTTGAAGTATTCGCTGTAAGAACGCTTTGGTGAAGGTTCTGTTTCTCCCTCCTTAGGAAATACATAATCTGTATAACCACCACCATCCTGGACTGCAACACGTATTATTTCCTTGACCATCTGGTAGCCTTCAGCATCTTTGGTATTCATACGGTTAGTACCCTCAGTAGAACTTCCAAGCAGAACAATATTCTTACCATCGGACTGGTCAACCCAGAAATATCCACCATTGCCGTAGCGCATCTGACGTATTTCATCAGCAGCTATCTTCTTAGCTTCATCAAGGCTGTATCTGCCAGCCTTATACTCATTATTGATTTCAGATAACAGAGAGATGACGACACCTACCTGTTCTTTAATAGAATCATCATAGTTCTGTCTTGATGATGTGTCCATAGTTTCAAGTGCCTTGTTTTTTAACTGGTTCATATTCTTAATAGAAATAAAACTTCCAGAAGTTACAAGGACAATTACTAAAGCCAGAATTATAGTAAGCTTTGTTCGAACCTTAATATTTTTCATTGGAATCACGCTCCTTAAATAGATTAATTTGTGTAAAATTATATATTTTCACATATTTTTATCTAATAATTATAATGTTATAAAAGAATTGTGTCAATAAAACTAGCTGTAAATATTAAAAAAATCTTAAATTTTTATATACTTATATATGTATATAATTATAAAGTTTATGATTTATTAATGTATAAAATAAATATATACTATACTAGAATGGTATATAATATACATCAGAGTGATTATAAAAAAATCAAATATTCCCTTTATTCACAACTATCACAAGAGCAAAGGCTTTGCTGCTGGCTGTTCAAGAGAGGTTATTCAAAATGGAGCAGATATGCCTGGCTTGAGTCTGGATGACCTTATACAGCAGATAATGGATGTTTTAAAGATATTCAGACATAATAAATGTTACAGTAAAGATATAGTAGAAGTGTAGTCAAATTAAAAATACATTAAAAATACAAAAAAATAATTAAATTTTTTATTGACAAATTAAAATTAAGAGATTATCTTATTACTTAATTCAATAGTCAAATGCGAAGAACAGGAAATGATTTATTTATATCACCGCCTACAGAGAGCCGTTGGTTGATGAGAAACGGTAGCAAGGAATAGATAAGCCCTCACCTGCAAGCAGTTCTGGTGAAAGATATTAATTTAGTAGTCAGAACCGGTACCCATCGTTAACAGGGCATGCCATATGTGTGGCAGTAGAGAGGTCGGATTTATCCGGCAAGCAAAGTGGTAACGCGGAAGTAATGTAATTTACCTTCGTCTTTGTACAATATCGTTAAGATATGTGCAGAGGCGAAGGTTTTTTGCATTATGGAATTAGTTATTTTTAATTTCCGTTTTTCTGCGTTCATTGTATTTGGCTAGTGAAATAGGCTGGGAATATTTATTTGCTCAGCTAATATTATATATAGGAGAGTGACATTATGAACACTTTAGTAATCGTTTTAATCGCGGCTGTTATATTATTTGGTGCCTATATGGTATATGGCCGTTGGTTAGCAAACAAGTGGGGTATAGACCCTAAGGCAGAAACACCTGCCGTAAAGTACAATGATGGAAAAGATTATGTTCCAACCAAAGGATGGACTGTATTTAGTCATCAGTTCTCATCAATCGCTGGTGCAGGTCCTGTAACAGGTGCTATTCAGGCAGCAGCATTTGGATGGTTACCAGTATTACTCTGGATTCTTATCGGTGGTGTATTCTTTGGTGCTGTAACAGACTTCGGTGCTTTATATGCCTCAGTTAAGAACGAAGGTAAGTCAATGGGTATGATCATTGAGAAATATATCGGTAAGTTTGGACGTAAGATTTTCTTACTTTTCTGCTGGTTATTTACACTTATCGTTATTGCAGCATTTGCTGATATGGTTGCAGGTACATTTAATGCATATACAGTAGTTGATGGAGCATCACAGTTAGCACCAGCAGCTTCAACTAATGGTTCTGCTGGTACAGTATCAATTATGTTTATGGTATTCGCAGTAGTATTTGGTCTTATCCAGAAGAAGTTTAATCTTTCAGGCTGGAAAGAAGCAGTAGTTGGTATTGCATTTATTGTTGCTTCATTTGTAATTGGTAACTTCTGTCCAATTATCTTAGGTAAGAATGCATGGAGCTATATCACATTCGTATATATCTTCTTTGCAGCAGTTATGCCAATGTGGCTTATGAAGCAGCCAAGAGATTATATGACAACATTTATGTTTATCGCTATGATAGTTGGAGCAGCACTTGGTCTTGTAGTTGCCCATCCATCTATGAACCTTCCTGTATACACAGGATTTAACAATGCTAAGCTTGGAACAATGTTCCCTATCCTTTTTGTAACAGTTGCATGTGGTGCTGTTTCAGGTTTCCACAGCCTTGTTTCATCTGGTACATCTTCTAAGACAGTAGAGAATGAAAAGGATATGCTTAAGGTTGGTTATGGTGCTATGGTACTTGAAAGCTTACTTGCAGTTCTTGCTCTTTGTGTAGCAGGTGCAGCCGCAGCCGCTGATGGTACAGCTGCAGCAGGTACCCCATTCCAGATATTCAGCCGTGGTGTAGCAGGTTTCTTTGAAATGTTTGGTGTTCCAGTACATTTCGCAACAGTATTTATGACAATGTGTGTATCAGCACTTGCCCTTACGTCACTTGATGCAGTTGCACGTATCGGACGTATGAGCTTCCAGGAGCTTTTCAGCGTAGATGATATGGAACATGCAGAAGGCTGGAGAAAATTACTTTGCAATACATATTTCTCAACAATCATAACACTTCTTTGTGGTTTCGTACTTACAAAGATTGGATATGCTAACATCTGGCCATTATTCGGTTCAGCTAACCAGTTATTAAGTGCACTTGTTCTTATAACACTTTGCGTATTCTTAAAGGTTACAGGACGCAGCAACAAGATGCTCTTCCCACCTCTTATCATTATGCTTTGTGTAACATTTACAGCACTTGTACAGAGACTTATCGCTATGGTTAAGGCTATCCAGAACGCAGCATCAGTTACAATCCCAGCAGGTACTACTACATGGGGTAAGGTGTTCATAGCAAATGGACTTCAGCTTATAATAGCAATTCTTCTTATCGTACTTGGTCTTATCATTGTAGTTAACTCAGCTAAGAGCTATGCAAAGAGTGAGAAGAACTCAGAGAAGGCTGCTTAAGCAGGTTGATGTGTTATAATGTAGATGTATTGGAAAGTGATAGATTTTAACTTCTGATTAATACATTATAATATAGAAGAAATAATTTAATTTAAAGAAAATTACTATAATTATAGAAGTGTTATAAATGAATAATTATGCTGAATAATTATAGTTGAAATTTAATTAAAAATAGCTGGTATCTTATATAAGATGTGACAGTTTACAAAGTCAGGTTACAGATTGGACGATGTGGATAGTTACATTTATAAGATATCAGCTATTTTTAATTCTGTTATTATATTTTGTGCAATCGTTTCTATATGCATTTCTTTTTATCTGTGTCGGTGTGATACCATAATGCTTCTTAAGCAGTGCACTAAGGTAGCTTGCATTAGATATGCCGACTTTGTTTGCAACCGTACTTATAGATATTTCCCCGATTTCTAAAAGAATCTTTGCGTGTTGTAATCGAACCGCTGTTATATATTCAGTATATGATGAACCAGTTACAGCTTTGAAAAGTCTTGAAAAATGTGATGGAGAAAGACAGGCAAAGTCTGCCACATTCTGCAGGCTGGCACCATATTCAAGATTGTTTTCAGCATATATCATAGCCTTCTGAATTCTGTCATCGAATCTTTTCAGATATAAAGTATTGTTATCTGAGTCACTTGAAATGTGATGCTCATATACATAGAAGAATAGTTTATAAAACATTCCCTGAAGAAGCAGTTGTGAGTGGTCAGAATTCCGTTCGTATTCGTATAACATTTCATCACACATTTTTTGTATTTCATTCTGTGAAGCTTTGGTAAAATGTAGATAATTGCGACAAAGAATATCTAATTGAGTATGTCCGATTATTTCAATAATAGGTTCAAATACTTCTGTACGAACTTTTATTACATATCTGTCATAAGGAACATCTGATATAGGACAGTTCCTGTGATAAACCTCAGGTTTAGCAATCCCAAAATCGCCGGCGTGGCATACACGTATGTTATCAGTTGCAATCCATCTTCGATCACCTGATACCATATAACCGATGGTGTAGTGGTCATGTGCTGCCTGCATTGCTGGCATTGTGTAGCTTGCTTCTTTTATTTTGTGGTCTATATAAATATTTTCTCCGGGTTTAAGTGGAAGAGGCATAGTAATCTCCATTCTTGAGTGGTTTAACCAAGTTATAATTGACATAGCATAATTTTATAAATTATATGTCATAAAAGCAATAATATTTAATGAAAAAAATAAAATTTTGTGCAAGAATAAGTTATAGTTAAATCATAATAAGAGGTTGATAACATATGAATCAGAAGTTTAATCTTAAAGCAAATAATTTTATAAAAAATATGCTCAGGTATTCGTATCTGATAATTATAGCACTGCTTCTTAATGCTGTTGTGAATGAGATAATTGTGAGTGCTAATAAGATAATAAGTGTCAACATAGATTATATGCTGTCAGGCGAAGCTGTTGATATTGGCAGTATTATTGAGAAGTTTATATATCTGACATTATCAGGCTTTGTACTTTCCTTTGCAGGAAGCAGGCTTTCGCTTAAATATGCGGTAAGGGTTATTAATTCATACAGAAAACAGATAAGCAGCAAGTTATACCGGATAGATTATTCATATTATGATAATGCAGGTACAGCAACAATAATTAATAAGGTGAATTCTGATATAGCAGAAGCCGAAAACTTTCTGACAGAGCATTTTGCAACAATTATAACAAATATTACGGCAGCACTTATATATGCCAATTATGTGCGAAGGATAAATGTAGTGCTTTTTGTTGCAGTTGTTGTGAGTTATCCACTTGTAATATGGCTGTCAAATATTCTTGTGAAGAAAATGCGTGATGTGTCAAAGGTATATCGTTTAAAGGTTGATGCAATGCTTGGGATTGACCATGAAGCTATAATGGGGTATCAGATAATAAAAGCCTTTGGATTACAGAAGTATTTTGAAAACAGAATGCATAAGGCATCAGAGGAGCTTGTGGAAACAGAGCAGATAAGAACAGGTATAAGCAATACAGCGATAGTTATAAGAAGACTCATACAATGGATTCCTTCTATATTATGTGCATTTTTAAGCATATGGCTTGTAAGAAATGGACAGCTTACAGTTGGAGAGCTTGTTGGTTTTGTCGTTATTCTAGAAAAGTTTGTTGAGTCGATTATAGGAATTCCGTTTGCCATAGTTGATGCAACAGGCTGTATGGTGTGTATAGGAAGGCTTGAAGGAATACTTTCGGCTAAAGATGAGCATTTTGGGGACAAGACTTACAAGGCAACGAATATAGACAATAGCGTATCCGACGAGAATGTCTTAGATGAAGATTACATTATAGAATTTGACAATATAAAGTTTGCATATAAAGAGGGCGAAAATGTTCTTAATGATGTCAGTTTTAAGATTAAAAATGGCGAAAATATAGCGATAGTCGGAAGCTCAGGTGGTGGAAAGACTACTATTTTCAGACTGTTATGCGGCTTATATCATGCCAGTGATGGAACATATAAGCTGTACGGAATGGATATTAATGAATGGAATATTGAAAGCGCAAGAGAAAATATGGCGCTTGTTTCACAGGATACATTTTTATTTCCAGGAACTATTGAGGAAAATATCAGGTATGGAAATATTAATGCAACTCACGATGAAGTTGTTAATGCATGTAAGGATGCAAGAATTCACGACTTCATAGAAGGACTTACTGACGGATATGAAACTGTGATAAGTGAGGGTGGAAGCCAGCTCTCAGGTGGTCAGAGGCAGCGTATTGCTATAGCAAGGGCAATATTAAAAGACACGCCAATTTTGTTGTTAGATGAGCCTACATCTGCTATTGATGAGGGAACAGAGCAGCTTATACAGGATGCTCTTGACAGGTTATGCAAAGGAAAAACAAGCATAACGATTGCACACAGATTGTCTACAATAAAAGATGCCGACAGGATAATTGTACTTCAACAGGGAAAGATAGTTGAGGCTGGAACTCATAAACAGTTGCTTGATATGGGAGGGGTATATGCAGAAATGTACGCAGAAGGATAATAAAAAGAATTCCGGAATATGGCAGTTATTCTTACGGACTATGAGAACTATGGGAAAAAGACGTTTTATGTATTATGGTTCCATATTAGGAATGAGCATAACATTTGCAATGTTTTCAGTTATGGAAGCATTTCTTATGAAGATAGTTGTTGACATAGCACAGAAAGGCGAGTGGGACAGGCTTATAAGTTCTGTTGTAATAATAGTCATAACAGGTGTGATAGTGTTGTTAGGATATAGATTTGCCTGCATAAGATATAACGTGGAAGCAAAGCGAATATATGGAAAGCTGTACGAACAGGTGTTAAGTCACGAAATGAAGCTGCCTTGTGAATATTATGAAAATCACCATAGTGGGGAAATGTTATCAAAAGTATCATTCGACCTTGGAAGAATGGGGGATATATTTGGTTCAAGATTCAGAAGAGTTGTTATGCCATTTATAATGGTAGTTGTATTCTTAGTGCCTATGTTTGCACTCAGCTGGCAGCTTACACTTTGTCTTGTGGCTGTAAATACAGTGCTGATAGGAGTTACGATGGTTCTGACTGGACCGCTTAAAAGCTTAAGTAAGAAAATGTCTGAGTCAAACAGCATAATGACAAAGCATATAACAGATCTTATTCAGGGAATTATACAGGTAAGGATGTTTGAGGCAGGTAGGAAGACGGTTGACAGATACAATGAAGAAGCAGATGTGTATGCTGTAAAGTCTGATAAAAGAAATATGTTTTCATCTTTGCTTGAATGTGCTAATACAGGTTTTGACCTTATATGTAATCTTGTTTTTCTGGCGTTAGGCATATTGTTTGTACAGAAGGGCTACACAACACTTGGTGCTATTGCAGCTATATATACAATGTATGGACGTTTTTCAAGGCAATTTTTGCAGATGGGAAAGTATATTCCTGAGCTTATTGCATATCTGACATATGCACAGAATATATTTGATTTTCTAGATGAAAAAACAGAAGAGGAAATGTTAAATCATCAGGAATTCAACAAAGAAAGATTGCATAATGAAATAAATAACTCTTGCGGTCATAATAATATTTTTAATAATGTTGATTATTCAGTTAAAATAAGTGATTTAACATTTTCATATATAAAAGATGAAAATAATGCCCCTGTCGTTGTTCTTGATAATTATAATGAAAGAATAAAGTCAGGCGAGTTCGTGGCAGTTACAGGTGCTTCAGGTTCTGGAAAGACAACACTTTCTAAGCTTCTTATGGGATTTTATAAGCCGGACAGTGGAATGATTGAAGTGTGTGGCAATAATCTTGATGATATAAGTCTGTCGGCTGGCAGAAGCTTTTTTGCACTTGTTCCACAGGATGCAATACTTTTTAATATGAGTATAATGGATAATATAAGAATGGGAAGGCTTGATGCCACGGAAGCTGAGATAATTAAGGCTGCAAAGATGGCTAATGCTCACCAGTTTATAACAGAATTTACAGATGGTTATGACACAGTTGTTGGTGAAAAGGGGATGTCTGTATCAGGTGGTCAAAGACAGCGGATAGCCATAGCAAGGGCAATTCTTAAAAATGCTCCGATAATGCTTATGGATGAGGCAACCTCCGCACTTGATAATGAGTCGGAGCGTGCTGTAAACGAAACATTACAGAACTTAAAGGGTAGAATGACAATTATAATGATTGCACACAGGACATCAACAATACAGATGGCGGACAGGGTTA
>ULWD01058919.1_pt1 | contig 12245 bp, 10 predicted proteins | sample 1960011 | NCBI WGS metagenome assembly ULWD01 (sample SAMEA4835803, study PRJEB28245) | human gut metagenome | biome: gut microbiome; material: fecal sample | place: Denmark | collected 2008 | reverse complement strand
CTTCCGATGGTTCCTGTTCTGGGACCCGACGCAGCCTGAGGCTACACGCCCGCTGGCCATCCGCAAAGACGGCACCTGAGTTGGAGCTATGACAAGTGGTGCAATTGGTAGTGCTGGTGCCGGTGTTGGTGCTGCTCCTGGATCTGTAGTTGGCGCAAGGATAGGTGCGTTAATAGGAGATGTCACTGGTTGGTGGTTTGGTGCGTCAATTGCAGAACGTGTATATAATTGGATATTCACAGAATTAGAAAAAGAAGAGTATGAAGTTGTATGTGCAAAAAATTAGTTTTTATTATTTGTAGTGGTATATTAGTTATATTTATTTGTAAAATTTTATAAAAATGAATCGAAAAATAAATAAGTACTATTTTGATATTAATAGTGAAGCAAAGTATATTTTTTTTGAATGCAAAAATGGTTTGCATTATATGCTGTCCAATTCAATATGTTCATATATTCCGGAGTTGCCACCGAATGCCCGTGAATATCCAAACAAGTGGAATTCGCAAAAATGGAATAAATGTGGTAAAAAATGGATTTCTTTTTTATGGCGTAGTTTTTTCTGTGAAGATAATAACTGCGTTCCTTCGTATGAGCACTATTCTCATTTATATATTGGTTTTCAGTCCAGTATGGATACCCTTTATTTCATGAATAATGGGGCGGTAATTCACTTTTTCTCAAAGAAAAAAGGGAAAAAAGAGATAGAGGAAATTCGTTTTTATACAAGTCAGCAGGCTGATAGAAATGGAATTCGCATTCAGAATTATCTACATAATTCCTCTTATCAAAATATTCCTATTTATTGGGAAGGGACAGGTGGTCTTTATCCTCTTGAAGGAGGATTTATTGTCACACCAAGTTTTTGTTCCAGCGGAAAGCTTTGCGATATGAAAGCTTATGAACTTAATCATATTGAAAATTCACGCAGTATCGATTTTGTGCAAGGAGCTTTTAGTCTGGCAAAATATCCGGAAGAAAGTCGTGCATTTAGAGAGCTTCCTTCGTATTTCTGTGAACTGGCAGATTCCTCATTTGACTATGAATCATGGGAGATGGCTATGACATCGGAATCCATTCCTCTGGAACACAACTGTGTTCATCCGTTTTATAAGAATGACATATGTATAGCTGAATTGGTAATTGTTAATTTAATATGGGATCCCTATCAAGATTCATATGTACTTTTGTTACGCTACTCTCCATCAGTAGAATCTTGTGTTATCCAACTTGTTGACCTTGTATTGGAAAAATTTCCCAGTATCAGATTAATAGAAAATAAAGAAATTATATGATGATTTTGTCTAATTTTGAAAACTATTTTTAATCATCAGAAGATGATGCGAAACACTGAAAGCTGTCCTGATGCCAAAAAGAGATAGAAATCTTATGCAGCGGAGGAAAGCAGCTATTTCAGGGTACTCTAAAAGTGAAATGTCTTATAAAAATTTAGAATGACAATTTGAATTTTTATGATATTATCATAATTGAGACTAATCTCAGAAGAGCAGAAGTTTTGTTTTTTAATAATTATCGATTTTATTAAAATGACATGATGAAAAAATATATTATATACTGTATTATTGTTGTTGTTTCAGTATTTGCTTCTTTTCTGTTTTTTGATAAATATTATAAGAAATCTACTCTTCTGGGAGAGATCAGCAATACATATGTCTTTAGCTATGATCCTCCTTTAATAATAGGAAATGTAAAGATTCAGGAATTATCTAAATTTAATCAAACACTTGCTGATTAGTTTCCCGATCATCATGTCTATGCCTCATACTGTGGAAAAGAATGTACCCTGACCGTAATAATCCTTTATGATTATGATGCTGATTTTTCTTGTGCAGATAGAGAAAAACTGTGGAAACTAATTTGTGAATGTCAAGACAGCTTGTGGTATAAACAGGATATGGAACAAATTAAATAAAACTTAATATTTTTGATTTTATATAATTAATACATGAAAACTGTTTAATTTTATAAAAGCTCTTTCTGTTTATCGGAAGGAGCTTTTTTTACAGAAATGATAATTACTTTGTTTTGATAGTGATTTTTTTGTTGATTTTTATAAAATTATGTTTCCTGTCAAAGATATTGACCATTGTAAAAATGCTATGAATCTGCTAATAGTTTTGAGAAAATCCTTGACGAAGTAGCAGCAATATTGAAATGCTCAAGCAGGAACTGGATGTCCATGTTTCCAGATATAAAGAATATGGTTTTTAGTAAAATATTATACTTTTTCTTGTTTCCGGTCATATTTTTCTCATCTTGCCATCAAGGAGGGCCTCCGGTGATACAGCTTCCGCAGCCAGTACCTGTTTACGATATGGAAAAGCTTTCCAAGGATCAGGTATATATTCAGGCGGAGGAAAAAATAATGAACTTATCGCTGCAGCAGAAGCTGCAATTGGCGAGTTATATTATTCATTCTGCGAATTGGGAGAAAATGTTGAAGAAAGAATTCAAGCAGGTCCGCAGCGGACGGTATCAGGAAATGTTGTCCATGGTACATCAGGATGACGATAGTTATTTAAATAGAGTTATTATTCCATATATCCGCTTATCGAGTAAAGATAAAGATATTTTATTTCTGCTTCAAAACAATACATACGGGGAGGCTATTTTAAGCAGGGCGGATATTTTTGACTTGGTAGCGGAAAATTATATAGAATATTTCCCGGATGATAAAAACGGGTGGGATTTTTTATGGTTTTATATGAACATGCAAGAAGAAGAGGCTCCCTATTGTGAAATGATCAAAAAAATTCTTATAAAAAGGCATCTCAACCGATTCAGCTACGGGAAGAAAATACGGGATATGCTCGGCAACTCTCCTTTTAGAAGAAATGATGGACGTTGTCTATAATTCTACTGAAACTACCTGCAGGTGGCGGAGTGCGACTTGACCGGGAAAACGCCGGCGCTCGCGCGCAGTTACATCTGGGACCCTTCGGAACCGGCGACCACGCGCGTCCTGTCCATGACGCGCTGGGAAGCGAACGGGACGCAGGAGAAAGAGCATCTCTACTGCATGCACGACGCGATGAAAAACGTCACCTCCCTCTTCGGGGAAGCGCGCGGACGCCGCGCGCTGTATGAATACCGGCCGTACGGAGGTCTGACACGTCGGAAGGCAATATGGGGGAAGAAAATGGGTTCCGATTCTCGAGCGAATACATGGATGGCGAACTGGGGCTGGTCTATCACAGTGTTCATCGGTATCAATTCGTTTGATATCTTTGGAGCGGCCTCATTCCTGTTGGAAATCTGTCAACGGGGATTGGAAAGAGATAGGTATTCATGCAGAGTTAGTTCTGTAAATTTTGTTGAGGAAGTCTTTTGGAATTCTGTATGGGATTCAAGCTGCATCCGGTATGTTCCGGGTGCAGTTTTTGTGTAAACGGGTTGAGAAAGACTTGCCGTTATCCGCCTTCCGGGAAGAACGGAAAGCGGGAGCGCAGCCGGAAGAATTAATTTTTTCTTAACAAGAAGAAGAAGGAAGTTAACTACCCAGAATGGAATTTCCGGATATATTGAGGCAATGTTTTTACATTATATTAAACATCGCCGGTCCGTTCCGGGACTCCGTATCTGCCATAGCGGTTTTTCCGTGAAATTTTTTCAGATAAAAAAGAAAAACGGCATAGAATAATATTTTTGTTTCCATATATGTTGGAATGGTTTGAATTTAAATTTCATAAAATATCATGATGGAATCATTGTTGGGTTTTATCTTTTGTCTATTGAGCGGAATATTCTGTTTTTGGCTCTTTTTCAAATGCGTCGACTGGTTTGAAAAAATCTAAAACTGTGCCTGTCTATGTATACATTATTATTTGTGATTAGCTTAATTGTGTTCGGTTATTTGATGTATGTCTTGATCAAACCGGAAAAATTTTAACCAGCAAGATGATGAAAACAGAAATTCTAGGTGTTATTGCGCAAATCGTTCTTATGGTGGCTTTGAGCTATCCTCTGGGGAAATATATTGCCAAGGTTTACAAGAAGGAGAAAACATGGCTTGATTTCATGAAGCCTGTTGAAAGGCTGATGTTCCGCCTGTCCGGGATTAATCCGGAGGAAGAAATGAACTGGAAGCAGTTCCTGCGGGCTTTATTGACCGTAAATCTGTTCTGGTTCGTATGGGGGATGGTTCTTCTGGTCAGCCAGGGGTACCTGCCCCTCAATCCGGACGGCAACGTCGGACAGACGTGCCACCAGGCGTTCAATACATGCATTTCATTCATGGTGAATTGCAACCTCCAGCATTACAGCGGGGAGAGCGGTTTGACCTATTTTACGCAGTTGTTCGTGATTATGCTGTTCCAATTTATTACGGCAGCTACCGGCATGGCCGCAATGGCAGGGATCATGAACGCTCTCAGTAAGAAGACAACTAAAACGATTGGAAACTTCTGGGATTACCTCGTGTTGAGTTCTACCCGCATTTTGCTGCCTCTTTCTCTGGTGGTCGGATTCATCCTGATTACTCAGGGTACGCCGATGGGGTTTGACGGTAAAATGGAAGTGACAACCCTTGAGGGAGTGGAACAAACCATTTCCCAAGGGCCTACCGCGGCTATTGTGCCCATTAAACAGTTGGGAACGAATGGCGGCGGTTATTTTGGCGTTAATTCATCCCATCCGCTGGAAAATCCGACTTACCTTTCCAACATGGTCGAATGCTGGTCCATCCTGATTATTCCGATGGCGATGGTTCTGGCCTTTGGTTTTTATCTCAAGCGCAAGAAACTGGGATACAGTATTTACGGCGTGATGTTGCTTGCCTTTTTAATTGGCGTTTGCATTAACGTGTATCAGGAGATGAACGGCAATCCCCGCATAGAAGAGATGGGCATCGTCCAGGAAAGCGGGGCTATGGAAGGTAAGGAAATCCGGCTCGGATCCGCGGCTACAGCTTTGTGGAGCGTCGTTACGACAGTTACGTCAAATGGGTCCGTCAACGGGATGCATGATTCCACCATGCCTCTTTCAGGCATGATTCAGATGTTGAACATGCAGATTAATACGTGGTTTGGCGGCGTCGGGGTAGGGTGGATGAATTATTTCGCCTTCATGATTATAGCCGTGTTCATCAGCGGTCTGATGGTGGGAAGAACCCCCGAATTCCTGTGCAAGAAAGTAGAAGCCCGTGAAATGAAAATCGCTTCCATTGTGGCGTTGCTCCACCCGTTTGTGATTCTCGTCGGAACGGCTCTGGCTTGTTATCTGTTTGTTTACGCGCCGTCGTTTGTGGAAGGCGAAGGAGGGTGGGTCAATAATCCCGGCTTTCATGGATTGAGTGAATTCCTCTACGAGTATACTTCAAGCGCTGCCAATAACGGTTCCGGGTTTGAAGGGCTGGCCGATAATACCTGGTTCTGGAATTACTCATGCGGCATTGTCCTCATTCTGAGCCGTTTCATCCCGATCATCGGCCAGGTTGCCATCGCCGGGCTTCTGGCGGGCAAGAAGTATATTCCCGAGACGTCCGGAACGTTGAAGACGGATTCCGTAACGTTCAGCGCCATGACTTTTGCCGTGATTTTCATTGTTGCGGCTTTGTCCTTCTTCCCTGTCCATGCCTTAAGCACCATTGCCGAACATCTGAGTTTGTAAATTTAGGGTAGAATAAGTTTACCACCAATAACATATTTACATATTTCCGTTCCAGTTTCTGGAATTGAAAAAGAAATCTACGATATGAAAAATTCCAATAATACTTCCCTGTTCCAAAGGGAACAGGTACGGGAAAGCTTGAAGCAGTCATTGATCAAGCTTCATCCGGGAATGATGATGAGGAACCCGATCATGTTTACCGTGGAAATCGCCACGATGATCATGCTTCTGGTAACCGTTTATTCCCTCTTCAGCGACGGACAAGGGGATTTCCTTTATAATTTCCTCGTTTTCGTCATTTTGTTCCTCACCCTTCTGTTCGCCAATTTTGCCGAAGCGATTGCCGAGGCCCGGGGAAAGGCGCAGGCCGACAGCCTGCGCAGGACGCGTGAAGAAACGCCGGCCAAGTTGATTGTCGATGGCACGGTTACCGTCATCAATAGTTCCCAGTTGAAAAAAGGGGATTATTTCGAATGTGTCGCTGGAGATATCATTCCCGCCGACGGGGAGGTTGTCGAAGGTCTGGCTTCCATTGACGAAAGCGCTATTACGGGGGAATCCGCTCCGGTTATCCGTGAGTCCGGCGGGGATAAGAGTTCCGTGACGGGCGGCACCAAAGTTCTGTCAGACCGTATCAAGGTGCTTGTCACCGCGCGTCCCGGAGAGAGTTTCCTTGATAAGATGATTGCTCTGGTTGAAGGCGCTTCCCGGCAGAAAACCCCTAACGAGATAGCGTTAACCATTTTGTTGGCTGTCTTTACCCTGGTTTTCCTTGTCGTCTGCATTACCTTGAAGCCGGCAGCCGATTATTCCGGAACGGAAATCAGCATTGCCGCCCTGATTTCCCTGTTCGTATGTCTCATTCCTACGACTATCGGCGGATTACTTTCTGCGATCGGCATTGCCGGAATGAATCGTGCCTTGAGGGCCAATGTTATTACGAAGTCAGGGAAGGCTGTGGAGACGGCCGGGGACATCAGCACCCTCCTGCTTGATAAAACGGGTACGATTACGATTGGCAATCGGAAAGCGACGGGATTTTTCCCTGTCCAGGGTTTTGACAAGCAGGCTTTTGTTGAAGCCTGTCTGATGTCTTCCGTTTCAGACGATACTCCGGAAGGGAAATCTATTATCGAGCTTGGACATGAATACGGCGTCCATATGCGCAACCTTCATACGGAGGGGGCCCGCATGATTCAGTTCACGGCGGAGACGAAGTGTTCGGGCATTAATCTGAGCGATGGAACCGAAATCCGGAAAGGGGCTTTTGACACCATCCGCAAGATTGCCGAGGAAGCGGGAAATCCATTTCCCAAAGAAGCCGAGGAAATCATTGAAAGAGTGGCGGGCAATGGCGGCACCCCTCTTGTCGTCTGCATCAACAGGAAGGTTGTCGGCGTTATTGAATTGCAGGATATCATCAAGCCGGGCATAGAAGAGCGCTTCGAACGCCTGCGCAAGATGGGAGTAAAGACGGTAATGGTGACGGGGGATAATCCGAGTACGGCCAGGTATATCGCTGAAAAAGCAGGCGTTGATGATTTCATCGCGGAAGCCAAGCCCGAAGATAAGTTGAGTTATATCAGGAAGGAGCAGGCTTCCGGCAAACTGGTTGCCATGATGGGGGACGGGACGAATGACGCTCCGGCTCTGGCGCAGGCCGATGTCGGCGTAGCCATGAACAGCGGAACCCAGGCCGCCAAGGAGGCCGGCAATATGGTTGACCTTGATAATGACCCCACCAAATTGATTGAGGTTGTAGAAATAGGCAAGCAGCTGCTGATGACGCGCGGCACGTTGACGACGTTTTCCATTGCCAATGACGTCGCCAAGTACTTCGCGATTGTGCCTGCGCTGTTCATGATTGCGATTCCAGAACTTGCTGCGCTGAATATCATGCATCTGCATAGTCCGGAAAGTGCCATCCTGTCTGCGATTATTTTCAATGCAATCATTATCCCCATCCTGATTCCTCTGGCCTTGAGGGGCGTGGCGTACAAGCCCATTGGAGCCAGCGCTCTGCTGCTTCGCAACATCCTGATTTACGGAGTGGGCGGTCTGATTGCTCCCTTCATCGGAATCAAACTGATTGATATGGCTGTCGGCCTGTTTTTTTAACTGAAATAAATATATTGTTATGAGAAATTTAGTGAAATCATTGCGTCTTACACTTGTCTTTTGCGTCTTTTTCTCCATATGCTACATCCTGGTGCTGTGGATATTCGGATTGATTGCCGGCCCTGGCGGAGGAAATGCGGAAACCCTGGTTTTGAACGGGCGCGTGGTAGGCGCCGCCAATGTCGGGCAGCAATTCACGAAGGATATTTATTTCTGGGGCCGTCCGTCCCATGCGGGCGACGGTTATGACGCGTCCAGTTCATCCGGCAGCAATAAGGGGCCGACCAACGAAGAATATCTGGCCGACGTGAATATTCGGATAGATTCGTTCTTGAAGAAACATCCTTATTTGGAACGGAAGGATGTCCCTTCCGAAATGGTTACGGCCAGCGCTTCCGGCCTGGATCCGCATATCACTCCGGAGAGCGCCTATGTGCAGGTGAAGCGCGTTGCCAAGGCCCGCGGCATGGAGGAGGGGGCGGTGAGGTCTCTTGTCGATCAGGCCGTGGAAAAACCGCTGCTGGGCATGTTTGGCACGGAGAAGGTCAATGTGCTTAAGTTGAATATTGCTCTTGAGAAGGCTGATCCTTCAGGGAAGCATTAATTTCCTGATTGTTTAGGGCGGCAATGGCGATTCCGGATTTGGTGATAAATTGCCGCCTTGAAAAAATGAAATCAATTGCGGGCTTCATGTCATGGTAACGCCCGCAATTGATTTTCATTTTCAAAAGATTCTGTAAAATCAACAAGATGTTTTTAACCGCAGGAGCCGGGTGAATTTAATATGATTGACGGAAGTAACGGAGCAGAGCACTTTCTTGACCTGATACGGCGTTCTCGAAGGGGAAAGTTCAAGATTTACATTGGTATGATGGCCGGAGTAGGCAAGACGTACCGCATGCTGCAGGAAGCCCATGAATTGCTGAATAACGGCATTGATGTCAGAATCGGTTACGTTGAAACCCACGGGCGGCCCGGGACTGAAGCCATGCTCCGGGGGGTGCCCGTCATCCCGCGTAAAGTGGTTTTTTACAAAGGCAGGGAGATTGAAGAAATGGACCTGGACGCGATTCTTCAAGCCCGGCCCGAGTTGGTTATTGTTGACGAACTGGCTCATACCAATATGGAAGGGAGCCGCCATCGCAAGAGATGGGAAGACGTGATGGAGCTGCTTGACGCCAATATTAATGTGATTTCCGCGATTAATATCCAGCACATCGAAAGCCTGAGCGGCGAAGTGAAGGAGATTACGGGGATTGAGATGAAGGAACGGGTTCCCGACAGGATTTTGCAGGAGGCGGACGAAGTGGTGAATATCGACCTGACGTCCGAGGAATTGATCGGCCGCCTCAAGGCCGGCAAGATTTACCGGCCTGAAAAAATCCAGATTGCCCTGGATAATTTTTTCAGAACGGAAAATATTCTTCAGCTGCGTGAACTGGCATTGAAGGAAGTTGCTTTCCGAGTGGAGAAAAAAGTGGAAACGGAAGTATTCCCGGCAGTTTCTTCCGCCAGAAGGGAAAAGATTCTGGCCTGCATCAGCAGCAATGAACAGACGCCCCGGCGCATCATCCGAAAAGCATACCGGATTTCCTCGCGTTACAGTACGTCGTTTATCGCCCTTTACGTCCAGACGCCAAGGGAGTCCCCCGACCGCATCAATCTGGCGTCCCAGCGCCATTTGCTTAATCATTTCAAGCTGGTGGCCGAACTGGGAGGGACGGTGAAGCAGGTGAGTGCGGAAGACATACCCCAGGCGATCATCGCAACGTGCAGGGAATATCATATTACGGCTATTTGCATGGGGCATCCCGCATTCAAAATGCCCGGAGCCATGTTCAAGATACTGGGATATAAACAATTTCTGCGTGTTTTGTCGGAGATGAAGATAGATTTAATCATCATTGCATAAAAAACAGCGGTAAATTTGAAAATAAGGCCGGAGCCGGTTCTTTTCACAGGAAGCAGGCGATGAGATTATCATGCTTGTCTTCCCTGAGCGGAACGGATTGTTGCCGGCAGTTTCCGTTATAGCCTCCCCGGGGGCGTTTTCCGTTACCATTCCCGGGCGGGGCGGCCCCTTTTATTTTTTCCGTCTGGTTGTCTGAAAAACAGTCCAATGTTCCGGTCCGCCGCATCTCCGGCAGCACCTTTGTTGAAAAAGAATGTAGAATTCCCGGAGGAGCAGCATTCTTAAAAGTGAAACGATAACGTTCCGTCTCCCATAGAGGAGCGGCGGTTATCATAAACAGAAGGAACAGTTATGAGCATCAATTTGCAAAAAGTCATTATCGCCGTATGTGCGGCCGCAACGGTCAGTGCGGGATTCGCAGCCCGCACCGAGGGGGCCAAACTGCACCGATTCAGCACTACTATTGAAAAAGAGAGGCCGCAGTTGAATGAAGAAACGAAACGGTTGATTGCTTCCTATCGCCGGAACCCGTCCGAGGCTAATCGGTCGGCTTTGAGGAAACAGGTCGGGATTAATTACGACAAGGTCCTTGACCGAAAAAAGGCGAAGCTTGAAGAATTGAAACGAACGGCCCGGCATGCGTCCAAGATACAGGAAATGCAGGAGATCGTGGATGAAATGGTTCAAAACAGGGAAGCGCGCATCGACCAAAGCATGCGGCGTTTCAGTGATCCGCGATTCAGACCAGGTGCCCGCTATGCAGATGGCGGGTATTTGCCGGTGCTCGGAGCTACCTGGAATGTATCAATTGCATATACTCCGGTTACCAATGAGGATTATGCCCAATTCCTGAAGGCAACGGGAAGGAAGGCTCCTAAGGATTGGGATAATGGCGCCATGCCTGCCGGCAAAGGGAGGCATCCCGTGGTGAATGTTTCCTATGACGACGCTTCTGCCTATTGCCAATGGTTGTCGCTCCAGGATAGGAAAGCCGTTTACCGCCTGCCGACTGAAGAGGAGTGGGAGTTTGCCGCCGGGCATATGCCCAAGGATGCGGATTTTAATTGCGGCGAGAGAAACGGGACATCTCCCGTGGACGCCCATGCCGCGACATCCGGCGCCTGCGGAGCGATTGATATGTGGGGCAATTGCTGGGAATGGACTTCTTCTCCAGTTGAAGTTTCCAAGGCTGTGGCACACGGTAAAACGGTCATGGCGGTGAAGGGAGGTTCCTGGCGTTCGCCGCGGACGAGCTGCCGAACTGAGCGGAAAGGAGAAGGAAGGGAATCTTCTTTCGCTTTCAGTGATGTCGGTTTCCGGGTCGTCCGCGAAGGTTGAGGGGGATTCCATGCGTTTCAGTTTCTTACAGGCAATAGAATCTGGCTGGCAGACCTGATGGAAATTCCGGCCGAATTGGTAGATTTCCCTAGGGAACTGCATTCTTGAAAAGTGAAACGATACCGTTTCAGAAAAAATATCAACCCTCATTGATTATCATGAACAAGCTCATCATTCCTGCAATTATTGGAATATTCGGTCTGGCTCCCGGTACGGTTACTGCCAACGCGGCGGAATCAACAACAACCTCCTTTTCTGTTCAAATACTGAAAAAGAAACCGAAGGCGTTGAAGTACGGCCTGAAACACGGCCTCAAGAAAGGTTTGAAACACGGTCTGAAAAAAGGCAGGATAAACGGCGGTAAAAAATAGTCGCCGCCATCTTATCTGCTGCCGGGCCTGCAGCCCGGCAGCGTTTTCCCATCAATAAGGACGTTTTATCACCTGTAGTGCGGAAACATATCTGACTTCCGTACAGCTTTGATACATTGCCCATCATGTCTTAAAAAGTCAACATATTGAGAAGAAAGGCGTTTTATGGTAAAATGGTTGTTGTGCGGAGCCGCCATGATTCCCGGCATCGTGATCGCGGCTGAGACGGAAAATCGTTCATTCCAATTTGGAAATTTTGAGGTGATTGCTGTTCAGGATGCTCTTTCAGCGATGCGGTTCGAATTATTCCCGGGTATGCCGGAAGAGGAGTTCCTCCGCTTAACCGGAGGCGGGAGGATTCCTTCTTCCGTGAATGTTTTCCTGTTGAAACGCGGCGACGGAAAAATCATTCTGGTGGACGCAGGGAACGGAGGAAAACGGGGCGGGATGCTCCGTAAACTTGAACAGAGCGGCGTTTTTCCGGAGAGCGTCGATTTCATTTTACTCACCCATATGCACGGCGACCACATCGGAGGATTGCTTGGGAAACATGGCGAAGCCGTTTTTTCCAGAGCCCTCGTCTATGTTTCCATGCCGGAATGGGAATTTTGGCAAAATGGTACGGCCGGACCACAGGGAAAACAGGTCCGGAAGGTGTTGCATGCTTACGGCAGCCGGGTGAGAACATTCCGGTTTGGAGAAGAAGTTCTGCCCGGCATCAAGGCTCTTGACGCTTCCGGGCATACACCCGGGCATACCGTTTTTGAGACTGATTCCCTGCTGATTGTCGGAGATTTGCTTCATGCTGCCGCGCTCCAGATTCCGCGTCCGGAGGTTTGCACGATTTACGATATGAATCCGTCCGGAGCGGTTCAGGC
>ULWD01023274.1_pt1 | contig 12327 bp, 16 predicted proteins | sample 1960011 | NCBI WGS metagenome assembly ULWD01 (sample SAMEA4835803, study PRJEB28245) | human gut metagenome | biome: gut microbiome; material: fecal sample | place: Denmark | collected 2008 | reverse complement strand
TCTATGGTAACAAGCAAATCATAACCGCCGGATATCAGGTAAACTGATTTAACTTCAGGATAATTGTAAATACGTTCGGCAATCCTGTCAAACCCTTGACCACGTTGTGGAGTAACCTTAACTTCTATCAGTGCGGTAACTTTTTCAATATCAGTTTTTTCCCAGTTGATAAGTGTATGATAGCCACCGATAATTCCTTCTTTTTCCAGCTCGCAAATCTCATTTGCCACATCAATTTCTTTTCTGCCAAGCATGATTGCAAGTTCTTTTAAATCAATTCTGCTGTTCTTCTCTATAATAGATAATAATTCTTCTCTCATATTTTCTCCTATAAGAATAATTTTAATACAAATAAATAAAAAACTGCAAAAAAACAGGCAAGTATATTGAAAAACCAACTAAAAGACTTATCCACAGGGAAAGCGGCTTTGCCGCAAAAAAAAGCTATGTACATTGAGTGCATAGCTGTTGATTAGGGATATGTGTATCTTAGTTCTCTAAGGAGTATGGTTATATATTAGCAAACGAAATCTTAAATGAAATCGTAAAAATGTATGATGTTTTTTATTGTAAAAAACTTTTGTTAAATAATGTAAACATTGAAAAGCTTAACTAGCATAAACCATTTTTTTTCAACTTATAATATCCAACAGGAAAAGAAGTAAGGAAAACAAATGCGTCTACAAGCAATAACAGCAGTCACAGCAAGAAGAAATCAAAACTTATATCATGCAAATAATATTAATCGTCAGAATGTACATTTTGGTGTTGGAGAAGACTACGGCCCTGACTTAAATGCACCTGAAAATCCAAACGAAGATAAACCGGGTTGGAAAAAAGGTTTATTGGGGGTTGCAACAATTCTGACATTCCCTGTATCAGTACCTGCAATGATTGCTTACGAACATTATAAAGATAAAAATAAAGATAAACAGAAGACTAATATTAACCCTGATAATATAGAAGATTAGTTTATGTTATAATAACATTATGTTTGACAGTCTTAGTGATAAATTACAGAGTATAATAAGCAAAACACGTGGCAAAGAGCTTACACAAGACAATATGCAGGAAGCTTTGCGTGAAATCCGTCGTGCTCTTTTGGAAGCCGATGTAAATTTGCGTGTTGTAAAAGCTTTTATTTCGTCAATTAAAGACAAAGCAGAAGGTGAAAAAGTTCTTGAAGGGGTTGATCCCTCACAGCAGCTTGTTAAAATTGTGCATGATGAACTTGTTAACCTGCTTGGTAAAGAGCAAAATCCGCTAGATTTTTCAGGCAATCCTAACATGATTATGATGCTGGGGCTTCAAGGTTCGGGTAAAACCACATCTTCCGCTAAGCTTGCCGTAAAACTTAAAAAAGAAGGCAGAAAACCTTTACTTGTAGCATGCGATGTCTACAGACCTGCTGCGATTTCTCAATTGCAAACTTTAGGAAAAGAAATTGATAATGAAGTATTTACAATACCCGACAGCAAAGATGTTCAGCAAATAGTGCGCTCTGCAATTGATTATGCTAACGAAAACGGGTTCAATACACTGATTTTAGATACAGCAGGACGCTTGCAGATTGATACAGACATGATGGCAGAGCTTTTGTTAATCGACAGGATTTTTCATCCGACAGAAAAACTTCTTGTAATTGACGCCATGACAGGTCAGGAGGCAGTAAATGTTGCGGAAAATTTTGATGCACAGCTCGGTTTAACAGGTCTGGTTCTCACAAAACTTGACGGTGACAGCAGAGGCGGTTCAGCGTTAAGCGTTTCTTACTGCACAGGAAGACCTATCAAATTGACAGGTACGGGCGAAAAATTAAATGCACTTGAAGACTTTTACCCTGAACGTATGGCAACACGTATTTTAGGCATGGGTGACATTGTTTCACTGGTTGAACGTGCGCAGGAAGTTTTTGACGAGAAACAGGCTCTTGAGCTTGAAGAAAAAATGAGTAAGAACAATTTTTCTTACGATGATTTTATGAAAATGCAAAAACAAATGCAGGCATTCGGTTCGATGGGCAACCTTTTGGGAATGCTTCCCGGGTTAAATATAGGCAAGGATGACAGAGATAAAATTTCTGATGAAGGTGAAAAACAGTTTAAGCGCATGGAAGTATTTATCTCCAGCATGACCCCTCAAGAGCGTTCAAACCCTGATTTAATGAACACTAGCCGTAAAAAAAGAATAGCAAAAGGCTGCGGCATGAACCTTGCAGAAATAAATGCTTTTATCAAACAGTTTGAACAAATGCGTGTAATGATGAAAGGCATGTCAGATATGAAAAACATGTTCGGAAAAATGGGCGGAATGCCAAACCCGAATGCCTTAGGCGGCAAAATGGGAAAACACGCTATTAACAAAGCAATGAAGATGATGAGGAAATTTAAGTAGCTATAATCGGAAGTTTACTAAATCACAAATTTCTATATCTAAAGCTTCTGCTATTTTAAATAAAGTTAAAAATTTAACGTTAGTAAGTCCATTTTCAAGCATGCTAATTGAACGCATATTAACATTTGCACGTTCAGCAAGTTCTTCTTGTGAAAGATTTTTTCGTTTTCTTTCATAGCTTATTTTTGATGCAAGTTTAAGTAAAATTTCTTTTCAGACATACATTTATTATACTTGCTTGACAATACAAATCTATGTATTACAATTATTTTATATGATTTATAAATCATATAAAGGAGTGCGCATGACAAAAAATGAATTTATTCAATTATTAGGCAAACATTTAAAACAAATAAGAAAACAACATGGCTTATCTGTTAATGAATTAGCACAAAAATCTACGGTAAGTAAATGCACCATATATGGAATTGAAAACGGAAAAATAAATCCCCGATTATCAACAATTAAGAAATTTTCAATTGCTATGTAACATCCAATATCTGATTTCTTTGACTTTGAATTTTAGCTCTTTAAAACTTTTTCAGTTTAGCGTAGGCTGCATCCATTGCTTTTATGCCTTGTTTGCCAAAGTCAATTGTGTACATCATGCTTTCGCCGATTTGGGTTACTTCTTTGATATGACCGATACCTAATTTGTCATGGAATACTCTTTCGCCCTCATTAAACACGTATTCTATCGGAGATGTTGTTTCCATTTTCTTTAGGCGTTCGGCTTCCGCTTCCTGCATTGCACGTTCTTTTTGACGCTTTTCTTCAAGCATGCGTTTTATAGCATTATCTTTAAAGAACTCTTTAACCTTTTCTTCATCACGTTCTTTGTTTACTTTAGATTTTACAAGGATTGTGCGTGAAGGAGTACGAGAAGGCTTAGAATATGCTGCATTTTGTTTTTGCCTGTCGTTCTGTGTACTTCCTGATGCAAGCCCTTTTGTCGGTGCCACAAACCCTTTACCAAATCCTGACGATGGTCTTATATAGCCGTTGCTGTCAGCCTGCGCAGCAGAGTAAGAATAGTCAGATTTTCCTGTTCTTGCTTTTGATACGGCATTCTGGAATGTTGATGAGCCGCTTGTTGAGCCTTCAAACGCTGTTGAATTCAGCAGTTGGCGTGGAATTTCATCAATAAATCTTGAAGGATTGTAGTACTTGTATTCACCCCACATTTGACGGCGTTTTGCAGAAGTCAGGTATAATTTTTCTTCTGCACGTGTAACTCCTACATACATCAAACGTCGTTCTTCTTCCATTTCTGATGCATTATTAAACGTCCTTTGATGCGGAAAAACACCCTCATCACATCCTGCAAGGAATACTATAGGAAATTCCAAACCTTTTGCAGAGTGAAGTGTCATAAGGGTTACGTTGTTGGTAATATTTTCAATAGCGTCGGTATCTGACACTAAGGCTACCTGCTGTAAGAATTCACCCAGAACATTATCTTGTTCTTCGGGAACAAATTCACCGGCAACGTTTACCAATTCCTGCAAGTTTTCAATATCAGCTTCGCTTTCCGGTGTGTTTTGAGATTGAAGTTCTGCAAGATAACCTGTTTTTTCAATAACTAATGTCACAAATTCTTGCAAGCTGTAGCTTTTTTGAGCATCTTTAAATTTCAGTATAAGTTCTGAAAAATCTTTCAGCTTTGAACGAGTTCTAGGCGGAATTTCAATAGCTTCTTCTATTCTTTGACATGCCGCAAAAAGGCTAATGTCTTCTTTATCAGCAAAGTCAGCCAAATTTTTAACTGTTGTGTCGCCGATTGCACGTTTCGGAACATTTACAATTCTGCGGAAACTTTGAGAATCATCTGTGTTATAGATTAATCTCAAGTACGCAATAATATCTTTAATTTCTTTACGGTCATAGAATTTTAAACCGCCATAGATTTTATAAGGAATTCCTGCCGCCATGCAAGCTTCTTCAAGCGCACGTGACTGAGAATTTGTACGGTAAAGGATTGCGTAGCGGTTGTAATCCCCGCCGCTGTCCTGCTTAATTCTGCTTGCAATAAAGTTTGCCTCATCAGCTTCATCCTGAGCTTCAAAGTAATCTATCAGCTCACCGTCGCCTTTTTGGGAATACAAAACTTTATCAACACGCTCAGTGTTGTTCTCAATAATTGCGTTTGCGACATTCAAAATATTTGCGGTTGAACGGTAATTCTGTTCAAGCTTGATTAACTTGGTTTTTTTAAAATCCTGCTGGAAGTTAAGGATTATCGTATAATCCGCACCACGCCAACTGTAAATGGACTGGTCAACATCGCCTACAACACATAGCGAACGTTCATCAGGGATATCTGCTTCGAGGTTTGTGTAAAGCATATTAATAAGTTTGTATTGAGCCATGTTGGTGTCTTGAAACTCGTCAACAAGAATGTGTTGAAACCTGTCATAATAAAGCTGTCTGACTTCTTTACACTGTTCCAAAAGCTTTACGGTAAGCATAAGCATATCGTCAAAATCAATTGCGTTATTGTTGTTCAAAGAATTTTCGTATTCTTCATAGATTGAGGCAACCTTTTGCGATTTGAAATCTCTTGCAAAAGTTGCATAAGTATATGCATCCTGCATTTTGTTTTTTGCATTTGAAATAATTGATTTGACAAGTTTAGGCTGGTAAACTTTATCATCAAGGTTTAATTTCTTAATAGCCTGTTTAATTACTGCTACAGAATCTGTTTCATCATAAATAGTAAAATTTTTATCCAGTTTTTTGCCTGATTGGAAGCTGTAATTTTCTATATTTTCACGCAAAATTCTTCCGCATATACCGTGAAAAGTTCCAACCCACATATATTTAACAACATTTTCTCCCAATATATTTCCAAGACGTTCTTTCATCTCTTTTGCCGCCTTGTTGGTAAATGTTACGGCTAAAATATTTCTCGGTCTTACACATTTTTCTTTAATTAAATAAGCAATTCTTGAGGTAAGTAATTTAGTTTTTCCGCTGCCCGCACCAGCAAGAACAAGTAATGGTCCTTCAACGGTTTGCACAGCTTCTCTCTGTTCATTGTTAAGATTATCCAGTATATTTTCCATATCCCCTATTCCCAAAATCAATTTTTTGTGATATAATCAGCATAAACTAAAAATGTACAGATTGCAATTAGAAAGTAGGAAAAATGGTGGAAACTGATATGACAAATATAGTGATGAACTCTGAAGATGATGCAAAAGAAAAACAAGGTTCAATTGTAGTACCTATCGATGATATGGACACTGTGTCGTCAGATTCACCAAGTACAGTTGACGAACTTGCAATGGAACTTGCAACTATACAACAATCAGCAAAAAGAATTGCAATTATCGGAAGCCGTAACCTTCCTATTACTCATCAGCAAATGATTGAAACTTTAACTACCGCACTTGTTATGCAAGGTAATACCATTATTACATCAGGCGGTTCTTCAGGAACCAATGCTGCTGCTATAAGAGGCGCAATGAAAGCTAACCCTGACAAATTAAAAGTTATTTTACCTCAAACTATCGGTCAGCAGCCGAGTGACGTTCAAAACCAGCTTATCGGTGTTCCAAATATTGTTGAACATCCTGACAGAGCTATGATGACACTCGCTGATGCATCACGTGTTTGTAACAGAGAAATCATTGATGACTGCAATCAGTTAATTTGTTTCTTATCTCATACAAGTAAAACATTACATAATGCCGTTCAATATGCAGAAGAAGGTCATAAAGTCATAACCGTCTTCTATCTGGATTAATCATGTCAGAGAAATTAAAAAAACTTACGGGCAAAAATAAAAATGACTATGAAGCCATAGCCGGTGAATTAGTCAATAATTGCGATACAGAACTTTTTAAAGAACTTGTTGAAAGCGACGGTTACCTTTTTGATTTCGTTAAACAAAACGTATCTGAAAGATTGGAAAAAGTTATAAATGAAAATAATTATAAAAACCTTTTGGGATTTTTAAAATATTATTCACCGTCTTATGAAGATGTTATCGTAAATGCTCTGGTAAAATTTGCCGATGAAGATTTGACAGACGATATACTTAATAAACTTGAAAGCGGTACTGTTGAAGAAAAAACTTATGCCGCAAGATATTTTGCATACGTTCAGGATCCTCTTGCACTTGATGCATTGAGAACAAACAGCCACTCTGAAAATGATTATTTGACTGCAAATTGTGCCTCAACTCTTGCTGTGATGAATGACAAAGAATCATACAATGTAGCAATAACAGGCTTGAACAACGGTGATGATTTTGAAAAATTGTCTGCAGTAAAGTTTCTTATAGCTTACGGCAGCAAAGATGCATTGCCTTCAATTATTGAAACAATGAAAACATCAGCAATGGCAGAAAATATCGCAGGAGAAATTCCATACCTTGAAAGTCTTTTCGATTTATTGGAAAACAGGTATGAAGACGGTTTGCTGACATTAAACTATATAATCAACGGGCTCGGTGAAATTCTTGATTTGTCATTAGTATTTGATTTTGAACTGTTTGAAGTACTGGAAAAATTAATTAACAACCACGATGACAGTAAAGCAGCAATTGTTTTATTGAATGCAAAAGAAAAATTTGATACACTTACAGAAAACGACGAGTACCTTTTTGACGAAAATAAAGATACAAAAAACGAAATTCAGGATATTAAAAAGTTACTGAAAAACGTTAACAGAAAAGAGCTTGAAACACATATAAACGAGGAATTAAACGAAAACAGTCCGTTTGTATACACAGCACTGGATTTCGCAACTGACTTAATCTCAATACGTGAACTTTTAAAATCAAACAACCAAACAGTAATTTTGAAAACTGCAGAAGTTTTGAAATCTCTGGGTAACCTTGATGAAACGGCAAAAACAGTTGCACTTTTGAAGGTTACCGATATCAACATAAAATCAATTATAAGGGCTTTATAAAATACTATGGAATTCACAGAAAAAACGCTAAATTCTCAAATGGTTTACGACGGGAGAATTGTCAAAGTTTATAAAGATGATGTAGAGCTTGCTGACGGACACAAGTCTTTCAGAGAAGTCGTAAGACATTCGGGCGGTGTAGTTATTATTGCATTCAAGGATAAAAATACAATTTTGCTTGTTAAGCAGTACAGATATCCTATCGCAAAAACAGTTCTTGAACTTCCTGCGGGTAAACTCGAAAAAGGCGAAGATCCTTTTGAAGCCGCAAAAAGAGAACTTGAAGAAGAAACAGGATACTGTGCAAACAAATGGATTGATTTAGGATATATTAACACATCACCGGGGTTTTCGGACGAACGCTTGTACCTCTATCTTGCTCAAGACCTTGAATTCACCCAATGCCACCCTGATGAGGGCGAAATTATTCAGGCTTTTGAATACAAATATGAAGATGTTTTGGAAATGATTAATAACGGTGAAATTAATGATGCAAAAACAATTTGCGGTATTATGCGAGCAGATATGAAAAGGGTTAAATAATGGCACAAATTAAAATGGTAGCAACCGATATTGACGGTACAATAGTTAAATGGGATACGGGATTTTCAAATAACGTGAAAAACTGCATCAAAAAGCTTTGTGCAAGCGGGGTTAAAGTGGTTCTTGTAACAGGAAGAATGCATTGCGCCACAACACATATAGTAAAGGAACTCGGGCTTACAACCCCTGTTGTTTCATATCAGGGCGGTTTAATCAAAGACAGCAGCGGTACCACTCTTTATCAAAAAAATTTGGATTCAGAAACAGCAAAAAAAATTATAAAATGGGCAAAAGATAACAATGTTCACATAAACCTCTACATTGACGATAAACTTTATGTTGAAAAGGACAATGATTTTGTAAAAAAATATACTGACGGAAAATTTGTATCATACACAGTCTGCCCGTTTGAGACTTTGAATATAGAAAATGTTAACAAAATTCTTGCAATAGATTACAACGATGCGGATAGGGTTACAGGCTGGGTAGACGAGCTGCAAAAAGCATTTCCCGAACTTTATATAGTAAAATCAACTCCTTATTTTTGCGAAATCGGCAGCTCCGATGCAAAAAAATCTTTAGGCGTTGAATTTCTGGCTAAACATTGGGGTTTAAAAAAAGAAGAAATTTTGACAATCGGCGACCAGAATAATGATATTGAGCTTTTAAAAGCAGGCGGAGTTGCGGTTGCAATGGGCAATGCCACAGATGAATTAAAAGCTTATGCAAACTATATAACTGATACGGTTGAAAACGACGGTTTTGTCAAAGCTGTTGAGAAATTTGTAGAAACTTAATAATAAAAAAGCTTCCTTTAATCGGAAGCTTTTTTATTTCATTTAAGATTCGGGAAGTGTGAATTTCTTACCACATTTCAGGCAGTAAATTTGAGTTCCCGGCTCAATACCATCAACATCTGTAAGTCCATTAATTTTAGCTTTACCGTTTTCATCAGTGTCAAGCTTGTATTTTGTCGAACAGTTTGGACATACAGCGAATTTATAACCTGCATTTTCAATCAGCTTTCCCTCAGCTGATGTTTCAACAGGAGTTTCAGGCTTTTTTTCATTGCAGCTGCAACCTTTGCTTTCCATATATGCATCGACAAATTCGGCTAAAATATTTCCTAAACCGCCTGTCGGAACATAATTTTTAATAGGTCTGATAACAACGGCATTACCATATGCAACTACTTCTGCATTGCCTGCGTAGGGTGATGAAGATATTTCAAATCTGAAATTTATAACAGCATTAGCTCCAATTCTTCTTGCAGAAGTCAACAATCTGTCCAATGCTTTTTGTCTTGATTCGTCTGAAAGCTCAGTATAAGAAGACAATTCACCGCCAACGAACTGCTTAAAGCCCATAAACATATCCTGAACTACGTCTTTTGAACGCATGGAAATACCCCATACCATACCTTTGTAGTCCATAACTTCGTAACCCTGAAAACTTTCTTTTTCCGTTACAAGTATCCTGCTGCCGACCTCAGGACGTGTTCCTGATAATAAATCCTCACGATTAATCATATTTTTCTCCTATATTGCTTTGTCATTAACATCTTTTTCTTCAGTTTCTTCCAACTCTGCCCCGCAAACCTTACAGCATTTTGACTCCATGTGTTCAGAACGGAAAGATTCGCCGCATTGAGGGCATCTATAATATTTTCTTGATTTTACGGATTTTTTATATGCCCAGATGCAAAACCATATAAATCCTATCAGAATTAAAATATTTAACAGGATGTTCCCGTAAATAAATTCCAATGCTTTAGCAAATAACATACTAAACTCCTTTCAAGTAAAAATTACCATAATTTTAATTGTTTAACATCATTTATAAACACTACTTTTGTGAGATAATATAATCAGGTAATAAATAGAGGGTTTAAGATGTACAGAATAGGTTTAGGTTACGATATTCACAAGCTTACGCAGGGCAGAGATTTGATTATAGGCGGAGTGAAAATTACTCACGAAAAAGGGCTTCTTGGTCATTCTGATGCGGATGTTCTGGTTCATGCAATAATTGACGGTATGCTCGGTGCACTTGCAATGGCTGATATCGGAACGCTTTTCCCGGATACCGACCCTTTTTACAAAGATGCAGACAGTACAGTACTTTTGAAAAAAGTTTACGAATTGATTAAAGAAAAAAACTATGAAATCCGGAATATTGACAGCAATATTATTGCCCAGCGACCAAAAATGATGCCTTACATTCCCAAAATGCGTGAGGCACTTGCAAAAATTTTGGAAATTAATTTAGATCAAATTTCCATAAAAGCAAAAACCAACGAAAAAATGGATGCTGTAGGGCAGGAACTTGCAATCGAAGCGCACGCAGTTGTGCTTTTGAAAAAGGCGTAATGCAGTTACTCATCAATTAACGTAAAATCGTCACCCAATTTTTCTTCTACATATTTAATAAATTCTGAAAACTTTAATCCGAAAGCATTTGCTACTTGCCATATTGTTATTAACTTGCAATACCCTTGGGCTTTTTCTATACGAAGAATATTATTTTTTTCAATTCCGTAGCTTTCACCAAATTTATTCACTGATAAACCTGTCTTGTTTACTCGCATACTTTTTACAACTTCTGATAAAGCCTTGTTTAAATTTTGAATTTTTTCATTAGTATATTGCATTTATTTATAATAATTGATATTATTAACCATATAGGACATACATGTCCTAATATTTTAAAAGGAGGAAAATATGTAAAATTATTTATTCATGGCACAGAGGATATTATACGCATCTCTTAATTTCTCAGTGGGAATGGTTAATTTGATTTCTGTAATTTATATGTTCCCTTAATAGAAATTCAGGTCTTTGTGTCATTAGAATACTCGGGTGGATATTTAACACATTACACAAATCAGCATATGTATCGCTAGTAACAAAATTAATACCGGTTTCTATGCGGTTAATTGTATTCTTATCTTTTCCAATAAGCTCAGCTAATTTTTCTTGAGTTATATCATTGGTTTTTCTTATTTCTTGAAGAGAAGAGCCAAAAATCTTTTTTATATCATTTCCATCCATATTAAATATGATATGTTATTTTTTTACCAATAACCACTCTGTTTAGCGTAGTAAATACACGTGAAACGTACAAATATAACTATTAAATGTATTACGTGTATACTATAAAGGAAATTTTTATGGCAAAGAAAAAACTTAAAATGTCACCTTACATCATCAGAATGACAATTGACGAACAAATTCCGAAACTTACGGATTTCGTTGGGAATTCGTAGATAAGAAAACATAAAACTATATACATAAAGCATTTTATGCTAAAATCCTTTTATGGACATAAAAACCAAAATTCTTAATGAAGCTGAAAAAGATTATAAAAAATTCTCAGCATCTCTAATTCCTAATATCGACAATGTTCTCGGTGTAAGAATTCCTGCTCTTCGCAAAATTGCAAAAGAAATATACGCAGAAACAGGAACTGATTATCTTGCCTGCTCTAACACAGAATATATGGAAGAAGTTATGGTTCAAGGTATGATTATAGGGCTGATTAAAGATAAACCCGAAAAAATTCTTGAACATGTTGAAAATTTTATTCCGAAAATCAACAACTGGGCTGTTTGTGATATTTTTTGCGGAGGACTCAAATTCACCAACAAAAACAAAGAACGTGTATGGGAGTTTATCCAAAAATATTTGAACTCTGAAAAAGAATACGATAAACGTTTCGGCCTCGTTATGATATTGGGATACTTTACGGACGATGAGTATATTGATAAAGTTTTAAATATTCTTGACAATTTCTCGCACGAAGGATATTATGCAAGAATGGGTGCTGCATGGGCTCTTTCAATTTGTTATGTAAAACAGCCTGAAAAAACTTTTGAATATCTGAAAAAATCCAAACTCGATAAATGGACCTTTAACAAGGGTATTCAAAAGATTTGCGAGTCTTTGAGAGTAGGTAAAAATACAAAAGAAATTTTAAAATCACTTAAAAGGAAATAGATGGATATTAACACAGAAAAAAAATTAGCAGCAGGTTTATCAATAACTTCAAATGCGCTGATTATTATTCTAAAATTTATTGCAGGTGTAATATCTGGCAGTATCAGTATTATTTCGGAAGCTATTCATTCGTTTAGTGATTTTCTTGCTTCAATTCTGACATTTTTTGCTGTAATGCGTTCATCAGAGCCTGCGGATGCGGAACACCCGTTCGGTCATGGAAAATATGAGGATATGTCAGGATTTATCGAGGGCGGATTAATAATTGCGGCTGCGTTTTATATTATTTATGAAGCAATTAAAAAATTATTTTTTATAAACAGTTTTGAAGTTGACACAACTCTTGGCATAGGAGTAATGCTTTTTGCAGTTGTTGCAAATATATTAGTAAGCTCTTATCTTTTTTATGTTGCAAAAAAGTCAAATTCAATTTCTCTTTTTGCAGACGGCGAACATTTAAGAACCGATGTTTACT
>ULWD01042216.1_pt1 | contig 12342 bp, 13 predicted proteins | sample 1960011 | NCBI WGS metagenome assembly ULWD01 (sample SAMEA4835803, study PRJEB28245) | human gut metagenome | biome: gut microbiome; material: fecal sample | place: Denmark | collected 2008 | reverse complement strand
CTATACTTTTTTGTTTCACATCAATTGTAACACTACATTTTTTTAAATTTATATAACAACATAAAAACATTATATGCTAATCCTAGATTAATTATTTTATAGATATTTATTTTCTTATTATAATTATTTAGAAGCTATATATAAATTATTATTAAAAAATTCAACTAATTTAAATTTGAAATTAATAATTTTATTTTCAGAGTCTGAAACTAATAGATATTCTTCATTTGAAAGGGAAGACTGTAAAGTTTCTTTAGAGTCATCAGGTACAATTCCAGATGATACATCTACAAAACATAGAGATGGATATAACATACACCACCAATTTTTTCCTTTAGCAGAACCTATTTCGATTCGTAATGCATCATATTCTCCTGATGGAAATGATATATCGCCATATGTTTTAGTTGGAAATTTAAAATTACCAATTTTAACATTTACAGGATAATTATATCCGTTATCATATACAGTTTGTTGAGCAAGATTTTGAAATTTGTTAATATTATTTTGAACACATTCAATTACATCTTGTTTAGAAGAACAATTCATACACAAGTCCTTCATATAATTAATAATATTATCTCTGACTTTATATTTTAAGTTTTGGTCTTCTGTGGAGTCACTATTAGCTATTACATGTAATCTAAAAACTGTTTCTGATAAATCAGTAGATATTGCATATGCGTAATTATATGCACAAATAAAAATATATATAAATAATAAAAATGATAAAATAAAAATAGGTTTTAATTTTTTTGGTTTAATAAATTTATCCATAAATACCTCCAATAAAATACTCTAAGATAATTATTTGCTAAAATTGGATAATTATACATAAGAAACTGAACAAATTAAAATTTTGAAGTAATAGATAAACTTTAATTTATTTGTCATATTTTGACGATGAAATTTATTTGAAATATTATTGACATATTTTTGTAATAATGGTAAAATTTACCAGTAACGAAAAGTGAAAGGATGATGAATTTAATGATTACAAAAGAGGTAGACAACATTAACAAGTGTTGCTTATATGCGAATGATTTTCATTTAGAGATGATATTATTACCATACATAAAAGAGAATTTAGGTAAAAGTAAGTTTGTAATATTAACTCAAAATAATTTAAAAGACACTATTAAAATATTATTAGAAAAAGTTAATTTATCAAAAAAGGACATATCTGAATTGTATAAAATAGATTGGAGTACAAAAACAGAAGAAAAAATTAAAAATATACAAGAATACTCAAATAATAAAAATAAAACTACGGTCGTAATAAATGGAAATGTAGATTTTGTAAAAGAAAATATAGAAATTATCAATTCATTTAATAAAAATAATATAGATGTGATAGAATGTTACAATGTTGAAGATTTAAAAAGCACAAAAATCAATATTGAAGAATATGAAATTTTAAATACAAAAAGGATATAAAGAATAAATTATATAAAACTATTGAAAAAGTAATAAAAATGTAGTATAATAAACACATTCTTTAAACGAAAATATAATTTTTGTTTAAATTTAACAGGAGGAATATATGGAATATAATAATTATAATATGGAAGAAATTCAAAAAAAATTAAAAAAATATGGACAAGGACATCTTTTAAATTTTTATGATACTTTGGATGAAAATAAACAAAAAAAGTTGTTAGAGCAAATAGAGAATATAGACTTTGAATTAATGAATAGTTTATATAATACAACAAAAAATGAAAATAAAGAAGAAAATAAGAAAATAGAGCCAATTGAATTTATCGATAAATATAAACTAAATGATTTGTATAAAGATTATGAAGAAATAGGAAAAAAGGCTATTAAAGAAGGAAAATTAGCTGCTGTTACAATGGCTGGTGGTCAAGGAACAAGGCTTGGACATAATGGACCTAAAGGAACATTTGATATAGGATTAGATTCTCATAAATCTTTATTTGAATTATTATGTGATACTTTAAAAGAAGCCAATAAAAAATATGACGTTCAAATTCCATGGTTTATAATGACAAGTAAAGAAAATAATAGTGAAACTATTGATTTCTTCAAAAAAAATAAATATTTTGGATATGAAAAAAATGTATATTTCTTTGAGCAAGGGCAATTACCTATGATTGATACAGAAGGAAAGATTTTGATTGGTGAAGATGGACTTGTGAAACTTGCTTCTGATGGTCATGGTGGCGTTTATGAATCACTAATAAAAAATGGCATGATAAACAAAATGAAAGAATTAGGAGTAGAATGGGTGTTTATTGGTGGAATTGATAATTGTCTTGTGAAAATGGTAGACCCTGTACTTATGGGAATGGCCATTGATAAAAAAGTAGATGCAGCTGTTAAATCAGTTGTTAAAGCAAATCCTCATGAAAAAGTTGGTGTTTTCTGTAAGAAGAATGGAAAACCTGGAGTTGTTGAATACACTGAAATTTCAGAGGAAATGGCAGAATCAACTGATGAAAATGGAGAACTTTTATATGGAGAATCACATATATTATGTAATTTATTTAATATAAAAGCAATAGAAAGAATGGGTGAAAATCCATTACCATATCACATTGCTTATAAAAAAGCTACATATATAGATAAAGATGGAAATAAGGTTATTCCAGATGGACCAAATGCATATAAATTCGAGGCATTTTTATTTGATGCTTTTGGAACTTTAGACAGTATGGCTGTTTTAAGAGTTAAAAGGGAAGAAGAATTTGCACCAGTAAAAAATGCAACTGGAGTAGATAGTCCAGAGACAGCTAAGAAATTATATGAGGATTATTATAATTTATAAAAAAGATTAGAATATGTTTTTTACAACATATTCTAATTTTTTCATTAATTTACTTGTAAAAATTTATTAAATATTATATAGTGAGTATACTATAAAAATGAAAGGATGATTTATTATGGATTATTTAACTGAATACAAAAAATGGTGTGAAAGTGATGAATTTGATAATAAAACAAAAGAAGAATTAATTGCTATAAAAAATGATGACAAAGAAATTGAAGATAGATTTTATAAAGAGTTGGAATTTGGAACAGCAGGACTTAGGGGGATAATAGGTGCTGGTACAAATAGAATGAACAAATATACAGTTGGAAAAGCTACACAGGGTTTAGCAAATTTTATTGTTAAGCAAGGAACTCAAAATAAAGGAGTGGCAATCAGTTATGATTCTAGGCATATGTCACCTGAATTTAGTAAAGAGACAGCTTTGGTTTTAAATGCTAATGGAATAAAAACATATATATTTGATCATTTAAGACCTGTTCCAGAACTTTCTTTTGCTGTTAGGGAACTTGGATGTACTGCTGGAGTTATGATAACTGCAAGTCATAATAAACCAAAATACAACGGATATAAGGTTTATTGGGAAGATGGTTCTCAAATTATAGCTCCAGTTGACAAGGAAATTATGGAAGAGGTAAAAGCAATTGATGACTATACAAAGATAAAATCAATTTCAGAAGAAGAAGCAGTTAAAAAGGGATTATTTAATGTAATCGGAAAAGAAATCGATGACAAATATATTGCAGCAATAAAGAAATGTGTATTAAATCCAAAAATTATAGAAAAATATGGAAAAGACCTAAAGATAGTTTATACACCTCTTCATGGAGCTGGAAATGAAATGGTTCAAAGAATTCTTAGAGAATTAGGATTTGAAAAAGTTTATGTTGTTCCAGAACAAGAAAAACCTGATGGAAATTTTCCAACAGTTGATTACCCAAATCCAGAAGCAAAAGAAGCTTTTAAATTAGCACTAGATTTGGCAAAAAAGGTAGATGGAGATGTTGTTTTAGCTACAGATCCTGACTCTGACAGATTAGGTATTTATGCAAAAGACACTAAAACAGGTGAATATAAAGAATATACAGGAAATATGTCAGCACTTTTAATTGCTGAATATAGAATTTCACAAATGAAAGAAAAGAATGTACTACCAAAAAATGGAATGTTTGTTTCAACAGTTGTATCATCAAATTTAGCAGGTGCAATTGCTAAAGAATATAATTTAGACTTTAGAGAAGTTTTGACTGGATTTAAATTTATCGGTGAACAAATTAAGATTGAAGAACAAAAAGAAAATGGAAAAAAGTATGTATTTGGATTTGAAGAAAGTTATGGTTGTTTAATAGGAGATTATGCTAGAGATAAAGATGGTGTATCAGCTGTAATGAGTTTGTGCGAAGCTGCAGCTTATTATAAGTCAAAAAATCTTACATTATGGGATCAAATGATAAATATTTATAATAAATATGGATATTACAAAGAAGGTCAAGTTTCAATTGTTTTAGAAGGTAGTGATGGAGCTAAAAAAATTAAAGAAATGATGGAAAATATGAGAAATAACTTACCCGAAAAAATAGGAAAATATAAAGTTTTAGAATTTAAAGATATTTCTTTAGATATTGATAAGGATATAGTGACTGGAGAGATTAAAAGTACAGGGCTTCCAAAATCTAATGTGCTATATTATAAATTAGAAAACGATTGTTGGTGTTGTGTAAGACCATCTGGTACGGAACCAAAAATTAAATTATATATGGGAGTAAAGACAGATTCTTTGGAAAGTTCGGAAATAGAATTAGAGAATTTAAAAGAGGCAATGAAAAAAATAGTTAAATAGAAATACAAAATAGCCAAGTTTTTTAACTTGGCTATTTACAAATTTATAAAATTTTGATATTATATTAAACATAGATGTTCTCATAGCTCAGCAGGATAGAGCAATCGCCTCCTAAGCGATAGATGGTGGTTCGAGTCCGCCTGGGAACACCATTTTTGTTTTTATATAATATAAAAATAAATAAAAAAGATTCTTTATATGCAAATATGTTTAATGAGGTGAGAATTTATGTCAAAAGAATTTATGAAAGAAGCTTTAAAAGAAGCAAAAAAAGCATATAAGAAATGGGAAGTTCCAGTAGGAGCAGTAATTGTTAAAGATGGTGAAATTGTTGCAAAAGCATATAATCAAAAAGAAACAAAATTTGATACAACTAAACATGCTGAGATTTTAGCAATTCAAAAAGCGAGTAAAAAATTAAATTCATGGAGACTGTTAGATTGTGAAATGTATGTAACGCTTGAACCTTGTTCAATGTGTGCAGGAGCAATAATAAATTCTAGAATAAAAAAAATTTATATAGGAACAACAGATGAAAAAACTGGAGCTGTTGGTTCAGTACTTAATTTGTTAGAAGATTATAAATTTAATCACAAGGTGGAAGTTGAAAGAGGAATATTAAAAGAAGAATGTGAAGAGATTTTAAAGTGTTTTTTCAGGGATTTAAGAAAGAAAAAATTGGAGGAAAAAATTAAAAATGAAGCAGAAATTAAGCAAAAAAATATTTAATATAGTTATAATTATTGTAATAATCGTCGCAATTATTTTTACTGCTTTAATGATGATTTTAAATTATAAAGAAAATGGTGAAAAAAATATGCCGTTTAATATTTCAAAAATATCAATAATTTCAACAGTTGATGGTAAAGATAATGAAGATCAAACAAATAAATGGAATTTACAGGTAAATCAAAATAATGATATATATATATATATTGAAAAAAATAATAATTATGGGAAAACAGAATTAATTAATAGTATAATAATTGATAATTTTGAAATACAAAAACCAAATATAGGTTCAATTATTATATATAAACCTGCTTTGAAAAATACAGCATTATTTGAAAACAGCAAAGAAAACGAAGTAGAAGAGCTAACAATTTTCGGAAATAAATCTACAGATATACAAAATTTGAAAATATCAAATCAAGGCGGAATTATAGCTTTTAGATGTGCAAATGATAATATTTCAAGTTATATTTCAAGTGAAGATGAGATTTTAGATTATAAAAATTTACTAAAAAAGTTAAACATAAATGAGGAGAATTTAAAAGCTAAAATTTTTTTTGATATAAAAATTAAATTAGAATCAGGAAAAGAATATAAAGCAGAAAATATAGAAATTGAAATACCTGTTCAGAATATTGTAGAACAGGGTACTACTAGTATTGAAAAAACTGATTTAAATAATATTATTTTTAAGAGATCTGAAAAATAAAAAAAATAAAAAAATATCTTGCCAAAAATACAAATACGTTATATAATACAAATGGTATGAAAATAGATTCTTGTATGGAGGGCATCCAATAAAAGCCTATGAATCTTGTCAGGTCCGGAAGGAAGCAGCAATAAGTAGATACTTTTATGTGGAGTGCTTTCCATAGAGGAATTTACTTTCACACCATTTTTTCTATTGATAGGAAGTGAAAAGATATGGGGTATACAGCACTTTATAGAAAATTTAGACCAACAAAGTTTTCAGAAATAGTTGGTCAAGAACATATAAAAAGAACTTTAAAGAATCAAATTATTTTTAACAGAGTGGGACACGCATATTTGTTTAATGGGGGTAGAGGAACAGGAAAGACATCGACAGCAAAAATTTTAGCTAGAGCTGTAAACTGCCTTAATGTTGTAGATGGGGAACCATGTAATGAATGTGAAATTTGTAAGGCTGCTATTAGTGGTTCACTTACGGACATAATAGAAATGGATGCTGCATCAAATAATAGTGTAGAAGATATAAGAAGTATACGCGAGGCTGTAAATTTTTTACCAACGAAAGCTAAATATAGAGTATATATAATTGATGAAGTACATATGTTGTCTACAGGAGCCTTTAATGCTCTTTTAAAAACGCTTGAGGAACCACCAGAACACGTAAAATTTATTTTGGCAACAACAGAACCTCAAAAATTACCAGCAACTATTTTATCAAGGTGTCAAAGATTTGACTTTAAAAGAATATCAAATGATGATATAAAAAAAGGTTTGAAAACGGTATGCGATAAAAGTAAAATAGAAATTACTGAAGATGCATTAAATTTGATTGCAGTTCTTTCGGAAGGTGGAATGAGAGATGCACTTTCAATACTTGAAAGATGTAATCAAGATGGAGCAGAAAAAATAAATGTTGATAGAATTAAAGAACTAATTGGAATTCCGAAATTAACATTTATTAATGAGTTAATTAATACGGTAATAGATTCTGACGTTGAAAAAGCTTTAGAAGTAATAAATAAAATTTTAGAAAATGGAAATGACATTAATAATTTAGTATGGGAGTTAATAAAATATGTAAAAGATATTTTATTATATAAAACTACTAATAAAACAGAATTATATAATGAAATTGAAATTGAAGAAATAAGAAAAATTTCAGATAAATTGACGAAACAAGAATTAATAAATCTTATTTGCAAATTATCTGAAGTTGAGAATGAGATTAAGCTTTCAACGCAAAAGACAATAATTTTGCAAGCTGAAATAATTAAATTATGTAATAAATCAAGTTCTGATAGTGTAAATTCGTCGAACTCTATGCAACAAAATAATAATTCTAATTTGGAAGAAAGAGTAACGAAAATTGAAAATTTTTTAAAGGCTGGTAATTTTAGTAAAAAGCTACAAACCAATGATGATAAAGATAAATTTACTCAGAAAAATGAAAAAAATATTTCCAATTTTAAGAAAGTGGAAAATGGTATAACAAAAATAGATGGTAAATTACAAGATTACTGGCCAAAGTTAGTAAATAATTTTAAAGAACAAGGAAAAATGTTTATGTACATAAATTTATCAGGTTCTGTTGCAAAAGAAATAAATGATATGACTCTAGCAATAGAATTTCCAAATGGAATCAATAAAGTAGCTAAAGATTTTTTGGAAAGACCAGATAATAAACAGATTTTAAAAGAAACTGTTCATATTGCAAGTGGAAAAGAAATGCAGATAAAATATATTGATACAAATCAAAATAAAAAAATATCTGTAGAGAGTGAATTCCAAAATTTTGCAAAGAATGAAGATTTACCATTTAATATAATATAATAATTTGAAAGGAGTTATAACTATGGGAAAAAGAGGAGGATTTCCAGGAGGAATGGGATTCGGAGGAATGAATATAAATAATTTAATGAAAGAAGCTAAAAAAATGCAAGCTGACATAGAAAAAACGCAATCTGAAATTGCATCTAAAGATTTTGAAGCATCTGCTGGTGGAGGTGCAATAGAAGTAAAAGTAAGTGGAGCTAAGGTTATAAAGGAAATTAAAATTAAGCCAGAAGTTGTTGATCCTGAAGATGTCGAAATGCTTCAAGATTTAATTATTACATGTATAAATGAAGCATTAAGAAAAGTAGATGATGAACAATCTTCTCAAATGGGAAAATTTAATATACCTGGAATAATGTAATATCATAATAATTGGAGGAATTTAAATGTCAGAATATGCACCATCAATTCAGAAATTAATTGAAAGTTTTGAGAGACTTCCAAGTATAGGGCATAAAACAGCTGCTAGACTGGCTTTTCATGTATTAGATTGGAATGAAGATGAAACTAATAGATTTGTATCTTCAATAATTGATGCAAAAAAGAATTTAAAATATTGTAGTAAATGTTATAATATAACAGATAGTGACCCATGCCCAATTTGTTCTAATGCCAGAAGGGATCAATCAATTATTTGTGTAGTTGAAGATGTAAGAGATGTTGCAGCTATGGAAAGAACGCACGAATTTAAAGGTGTATATCATGTATTACATGGATCTATTTCTCCTATGAATGGTGTTGGTCCTGATGATATAAAAATAAAAGAGCTTCTTTCAAGGCTTATGGATGGAGACGTTAAAGAGGTTATTATTGCGACTAATCCTCGAGTTGAAGGAGAAGCAACCGCAATGTATTTATCTAAATTAATTAAGCCATTAGGGATAAGTGTTACTCGAATTGCGCATGGTATTCCAGTTGGAGGCGATTTAGAATATACAGATGAAGTTACTTTAACAAAGGCTCTAGAGGGACGTAGAGAAATTTAAAAATTTATTTTATAAAAAAAGTTATCCAACCAGGATAACTTTTTTTATAAGATGAATATGAAACAGTTGGGATAATTTGAAATGAATGTAGATTATTTAATATATTTTTTTATAAGTGAGTAAGAATTTAGGCAGTATCTGTATTATCTTCAATTGATTTTTTTGCAGAAAGTAATGCAAGATTATCTGCAAAAGACGTGAAAAATGCAGCTAGTAATGATAATTCATCTGGGGAAAGATCTTTTCCTAGAGAAATGGCCAGGCTGCTAGATAAAGCAATCAATTCATTTGGAGAAAGGTTTTGGATATTCATTTTATATCACCTAAATTTATTTTATGTTTTTTTGTTAATAATATTATTTCTTTTATATTTTATGCTAGAATTATTTAGTTAATATTTCGCAGATATTTTTTGTTGAATTTGGTCTAGAAATTAATCTAGTATTATCTTTCATTGTTTTTAAAATATTTTTATCATTTAATAAAATATTTAAAATACTATTAATATCGTCGTCTTTTTTTAGCCATATTGCTACTTTATTTTCTTCTAAAAATTCAGCATTTTCTTCTTCTTGACCAGGAATAGGATTTATTATTAACATTGGAAGGTTGGAGGTCAATGCCTCTGTAGATGTAAGTCCCCCAGGTTTGGTTATTACAAGTGTGGAAATGCTCATAAATTGTGCAACTTTATCCGTAAATTCTAGAATTGTTACAGAATTGTTTCTTTTATATTCATTAGTTATTTTTATAAAATTATTTTTCATAGTTTCATTTTTTCCTGAAATTGCGATTATTTGTATATTCTCAAAATTTGAAACTAGTTTTTCAAATATTTCAAGTGTTTTAGATTTTCCCAGTCCAAACTCTCCACCTGCAAAAAATAAAATTGTTTTTTTATTTTCTGAAAAGTTTAATTGATTTAATATTTCTTTTTTATTATAGTTCTTTAAAAATTTCTCAGAAACAGGTATTCCGGTTACAAAGATTTTTTGTTCAGGTATATTTCTATTCATTAATTCATATTTCATGTTATTATTTGAAACAAAAAAATAATTAATATAATTATTTTCTACTAGCCATTGGTCATGTGATTTAAAGTCAGTTAAAATTGTGGCAATTTCAGAATTTATTTTTCCTTTTCTTTTTAGATAACCACACATTTGACTTCCAAATGGATGTGTTGAAATTATTAGATCTGGATTTTCTTGTTTTAATAATTTTAATAATTTTACTGCCATAATTGCATTGGCTCTTGACGAAATATGTGCTAGTGGGCCTTTCTGAGAATCACTATAAATTTTTCCCCAAGCCCAAGGTACTTTTTTTGCCATTTCTCTATAAGCTGCTGTAGAGATTTTTTCAATGGTTTTATTTATGTATTTCATACAATCGATTAATTTGATGTCAATATTTTGATAATTATTTTTGAAATAAGTCTCAATTGATTTCGCAGCAGATAAATGTCCTCCTCCATAAGATGCATAAAAAATTATTATTTTCTTCATAATTATTTATTCCTTTTTTTTATTTTTATTTTATTATTTTATCATATTATATTACATAAATCAATTTTTTAATATATAAAATTAATAATATATAAAATTAATTAAATTGGAATATTTTTTTTATTTTTATGCAAAATAATTTATAATAATTAATTTATATTGGGGGAAATAAATTATATGAAAATTACATTTAATAAAAAAGCAAAAAAATATTTTAGTATTTTATTTTTTATTATTCTTATTGGAGTTATTATATATTTAATTTATTCATTAAATAAAAAATCTAATGAGTGTAAACTTGTAAGCGAAAATTTATATAATAATAATTTTTATGAACTTTTAAATTATGTGAATAATGTAGAAGCATATTTAGCAAAATCAACAATTTCAACTAATAATGAATATGAAGCTAGAACTCTAACATATTTATGGAGGGAAGCAAATTTGGCTCAAGTTTATTTATCAAGCTTACCTATAGAGAGTCAAGAACTTGAAAATACACAAAGATTTTTAAATCAAGTAAGTGATTATAGTTATTCATTATCAAGGAAAAATATTGAAGGAGTTAATTTGACTGATGATGAGATAAAGAATTTAGAAGAATTACATCAATATAGTCTTGAACTTTATGGTACGTTAAATCAATTATCTACAGATTTAAACAATGGAAATATTTCATGGAATGATTTAAATAAAAGTGAAACAAAAGAATTGTCTCAACAAGTAAGCTCAAATGTTGATTTATTTAATACTTTAGAAGAAAATTTTCATGAATATGAGGGATTAATTTATGATGGAGCTTTTTCGGAACATCTGACAAGTAGTGAAATTAAGGCTTTAACAGGCGAAGAGATTGACGAAAATAAGGCAATGGAAGTTTGCAAAGATTTTATAGGCAAGGATAGAATAAAAGATATCCAAAGTTTAGGTGAATCCGAAAATGCTAATATAAACGGTTTTAATTTTTTCGTTAAATTGGAAAATGATAAAGATATAAATATATCTATATCTAAAAAAGGTGGACATATTGTTTCTTTTAATTGTAACAGAAAAGTCGAAGATGAGAATATTAGTTTCGAAGAGGCGAATAAAATAGGAATAGATTTTTTAAATCAAAAGGGTTTTTATAACATGAAAGAAACTTATTATTTGAAAGACCAAGGGGTATTAACAATTAATTATGCATATAAACAAGATGATGTTGTTATGTATCCAGATTTGATTAAAATTAAGGTTGCTTTAGATAATGGAGAAATTTTAGGAATGGAAACAACTGGATTCTTAAATAATCATATTGAAAAAAGAGATCTTTCAAAGGTAAAGATAGATATAAATAAAGCAAAAAAAGAATTAAATAAAAATTTAAATATATTATCAGAAGGAATGGCTGTTATTCCAACAAAATATAAGACAGAAATACTTTGTTATGAGTTTAAAGGTAAAGTAAATGATACAGATTTTCTTGTTTATGTAAATGTAGAAAATGGAAAGCAAGAAGATGTTTTAATTATAACTGATACTCCAAATGGAATATTAACAATTTAATTTTTTTTGAATTTTTGGAATTAATTTATTAAAATAAAAAATATACTTTTGGATAATAATAATCTTAAGAAAACAACAAAAGTTTTCTTAAAGGAGGGTATTTATGTCTAGAAATAGTAAGTTGATATCTAAAAATTTAAAAGAGGAAATTGCAAAAGAATTAGGAGTTTATGAACAAGTAAAAAAAGATGGAGGATGGGAAAATGTACCATCAAGAACATGTGGTAATATAGTTACAAAAGCAATTGAAATAGCTAATAGATCAGTAGAAAATAAATAGTTTAATATTAAATTATTTTGATTAAATTAAAAAATATAATAACTAAATAATAAATTATTAATATAATTAAATATATAATAATTTATTATTTAGTTATTTTTATTATTAATTAGTTA
>ULWD01048450.1_pt1 | contig 12426 bp, 8 predicted proteins | sample 1960011 | NCBI WGS metagenome assembly ULWD01 (sample SAMEA4835803, study PRJEB28245) | human gut metagenome | biome: gut microbiome; material: fecal sample | place: Denmark | collected 2008 | reverse complement strand
CTGTCGGATCCGGCAGATTGGACGGATTCGTCAGTTCAATCATTTCCCCGTTCAGCTTGTGTACATGATAAATAACACCCGGTGCGGTTGTTACAAGATCCAGATTGTACTCCCGCTCTAAACGCTCCTGAATAATCTCCAGATGAAGCAGTCCCAAAAATCCGCATCGGAAGCCAAAGCCAAGGGCAATTGAGGTTTCCGGCTCATAGCTTAAGGAAGCATCGTTTAACTGCAGCTTTTCTAATGCATCCCGCAGATCCGGGTACTTTGCACCGTCTGCCGGATACATTCCGCAATACACCATGGAATTTACCTTCTTATATCCGGGAAGCGGCTCTGCACAGGGATTGTTAAGATCTGTCACGGTATCTCCGACCGCCGTATCCTTTACGTTCTTAATTGAAGCAGTAATATAGCCTACCATACCGGCTTCGAGTTCATCACAGGGAATGAACTGACCTGCTCCGAAATAGCCAACCTCTACAACCTCTGCGGTTGCGCCGGTAGCCATCATCTTGATGCTTGTCCCTTTAGAAACCCTGCCGTCCCTCAGACGGCAGAAAATAATGACCCCCTTATAGGAATCGTATACGGAATCAAAAATCAACGCTTTAAGCGGCTGATCGGGGTCTCCATCGGGTGCCGGAATCTTATGTACAATTGCCTCGAGCACTTCATCTATGCCGATTCCGTTCTTGGCTGAAATAAGCGGTGCATCCTGTGCCTCAATACCGATCACATCTTCAATTTCATTCTTTACACGCTCCGGCTCTGCACTTGGCAGATCGATTTTATTAATGACCGGGAACACCTCAAGGTCATGATCCAGTGCCAGATAAACATTGGCAAGGGTCTGTGCCTCAATTCCCTGTGCCGCATCCACGACGAGAATGGCACCATCACATGCAGCAAGACTTCTGCTGACCTCGTAGTTGAAGTCCACATGTCCCGGAGTGTCAATCAGGTTGAAAATATATTCCTCACCATCCTGCGCTTTATAAATCGTCCGGACGGACTGTGCCTTAATCGTAATTCCACGTTCTCTTTCCAGATCCATGTTGTCAAGTACCTGTGCCTGCATTTCACGGCTGGTCAAAAGCCCCGTCTTTTCTATGATACGGTCTGCAAGCGTAGACTTACCATGATCAATATGCGCTACAATGCAGAAATTCCGGATTTTGCTCTGATCAATATGTGACATAAATTCTAAACCTTTCCTGATTATACTGATAACTATTCAGAACCGCATTCGTAAAACCGCTGTTTCACAGCGTAGTTTACCTCATGTGGTTACTTCGCCATACACATATAAAATGATGTCGTGGTCAAAAGCCCCAACTCTGAATCGTAATCATTTTACCTCTTTTTGAGCACCATGGCAAGAACATGTGCTAATGGATCGCAGGCATTCATGATTTCTTCGACCGTATTATTCTGTGCCCCTAATTCGATCAGCATGCTTTTCGGGCATAAATGCATATTATAACGGTAGGCTTTGAGATAAATCTTGCGTGTCAGTCCCGGATAATACTCATTGGCAAGCACCTGCGCCTGAAAGGAAAACGCCAGATTATCAAGAATATAGGGGTTTTCCAGATAGGAGATCTCTCCCTGCCTGCGCAAATAGCTCAACCCGTTAAAGAACATAAAACGTGCTGTCGGTCGTCCCTGCAAATCCATGACAAGTCTCCGGTCATTTGCCATTTCATCCCGGTGCAGATCAATCACCACTTCGATACCCGGATTCTCCTTCAAAATCTGCTCTACCGCCGGAAGTGCCTTTTCATAGGCATTGTCCCGTTCCTGATCATAGACACCCGTATCATGCAGTACACGGAAGCCATATTCTTCGAGAAGCTCCGCCAAACGCTCACCGGCTCCGACAATCGTTGTCGATGAGTCACCCGGAACAGAATCCACGAAATCTTCACTTGCATGCGTATGATAAATCAGGATCTGTGGACCCTGCGTTTCGTCTTCATTGTTTAATATTAAATCTTCATTTAACAATCTTTCTGCATTCAAATATTCTTCCTTCATACTGGTAGAGCCATCCACCGCAAAGAACTCGGAGCGCAAATCGTCCTGTGTCCATTGCTTCGTCCAATCATATGTATAAGCGGGCACCGCCGCCAGTTCAAATCCGGAAGAAGAGGCTCCCTGTGAGAAACTTTCGTTTTCTTCCTCCCCCTGACCGGGCTCTTCATTCTGTCCCGATTCGCTTTCAGCTAAATTGTTGTCAACGTCTTCCATTCCGTTCTCCCTAAGCATCTGCTTAAAATACTCCTCTTGTGGAATCTCTGTACTTTTATTCCCTGAACGATTCTGCTCCTTCAACATCCCTTCCTGAATCTCCGGCTGAATCTGTATCCCTGCCGGAGTTCCCTGTTCATCCGAATCAACTATTTGAATCCGCATTTCTTCCAGGGCTTCTGTCTGTGCATCCTGCACACCTTCTGCTTCCAAATCTGCCAGTTCAGCCCGTTCTGTCAGTTCTGATCCCCCTGCATCCTCTGCCTCTGTTCCTTCTGTTTCCGTGATCTCCGTTCCTGCGGCACCCGCTTCTGTTTTAGCTGCTTCCGTTTCTGATTCCACCGCTCCTGCTACGCCTGTGTCTGTTTTAAATTCTTCTGTTTTAGCAGCTTGCGCTCCTGCGTCTTTTACTCCTACTGCCATTACTTCCGAGTCTGCCGTCAAATATGCTCCATAATAGTAATAGGCAGATTCCATGGCAATGGCGCGTTCGGTCAAAGACAGCTCCGCGGCTCTGCTGTCCATCTGCCGCAGATATCCCGCCACCGGAAGATATGCCCATTCCACCTGACTAATCAATACCAGTGCTGCAAATTGTATGATACCCTTCCGGGCCAGATGACTGTTCCATAATCTATACAAGCTTTCACACCCCACTAGGGTATTTTATGCTTGCTTTGTCTTAAACATTCAATTTCATGCGTTTTACAGCTCCAGTGCCAGGTGAATGGCATTGCAGATGATATGACTGATCTGCCGGATCTCGTAATCCACATCCTTTCCTGTGACATACATATTGTAAAGCTCATCCATAGCGCCTGTTATCTTTTCTTTCCGGTCAAGAAAATCCTGATCCTCCATACCACAGTCCTTAAAAACAGCGTCCTGTACGATGGTTGCAGCGTCCACCACCGTGGGCACGCCGAGGGCAATGACCGGTACACCCAGATTTTCCTCCTGAATGGCATTCCGGTAATTTCCGACTCCGGAACCGGGATTAATTCCGGCATCGGAAATCTGAATGGTACGGTTCAGTCTTTTGATTGAACGGGCAGCCAGTGCATCAATTACAAGTACGAGATCCGGATGGGTCTGTGTCACCACACCACTGATGATTTCCTGCGATTCCATCCCGGTCTTCGCCATGACGCCCGGAACCAGGCTGCTGGTAAGAGGTAGCTTACGGCCTTCATAGGCCGCATTTCCGAATTCCATCACCATATGCCTGGTAATGGTCAGGTTATCCACCACACGCGGTCCCAACGAATCTGCCGTTACCTCCCGGTTTCCAAGACCGACAATGAGAATACTCAGCTGTTCCTTTTTCTTCGGAAGCAGGGATTTAATCTGATCCGCCAGTTCCCTGGCAATCTCCTCATGGTAATCCTCGTCAGGATGTGCCATATTAGGAGCCTCCAGTGTCACATAGGTTCCCATTGCCTTTCCCAGAAGGCGTGCCCCATTCTTACTCCCGATCGTTACCCGTGTAATCCTGATTTCACTTTCTTCCTTATATTCCTCCTCCACCTGCACCCCATGAAGATGTTCCTCCTTCTCTGAGACACTCTCCCGTGCTTCTAAAGCCAAATCCGTCCGGATCTGTACCTGCTCCATTTTCCTGCCCTCCGAAATTTTTTCATGATTATTTGTTATTTTTCCAAAATTATCATATTTTATTCGTTTTGTTATTGACATATTTGCAGGATACGGCTACAATAATATGCGTGTGTTTACATTAAGACGTCCGTGTCCGGCTTTAATGAAACATCTCAGTAACTTACGATTTTTAATAGGAGGTGTACATCGTGGCTAACATTAAATCTGCAAAGAAGAGAATTTTAGTTAATCAAACAAGAGCTGAAAGAAATAAGGCAATCAAGTCCGGAGTTAAGACAGCCGTTAAGAAGGTTGTTGCTGCTATTGAAGCAAATGACAAGGCTGCTGCACAGGAAGCTTTAGTTGCTGCTACTACAGTAATCGATAAGGCTGCCAGCAAGGGCGTTTACCATAAGAACACAGCTTCCAGAAAAGTATCCCGTTTAGCTCAGGCTGTTAACAAGATGGCTTAATTATCGGAAGATCTGAAATTTAATTTTTGAAATGAATTTTAAAACCTCAACTCATACCGTCATGTGAGCTGAGGTTTTTTGTTGCCATGCATAAAATAAAGAGTTCGCTTGCTTTATAGGAATTTCCTATAAAAAAATGATCCAGTAGATCATTTTTAGTTGATAAAAATAACGATTCAGTTTTGTCTGGTTCTGAATCGTTATTATAAAAAATAAGATAACTATTCAGATAGTTACAAAATAAGCAGGACGATAAGCCGGGTTATGTCGTTGAGTGATCATCTATCTAGGACTACTGTTACCAATAGCCTCAAGCGACCCACCTGAAGGCTGGTCGGGCAAACCTTAGCGCCTTCGTTTTGGTCTTGCTTCGAATGGGGTTTACATGTGCCCCGCCTGTTACCAGGCAGGCGGTAGTCTCTTACACTGCCTTTCCACCCTTACCTCCTGCGAGGCGGTATATTTCTGTTGCACTGGCCTTGGAGTCACCTCCACCGGACGTTATCCGGCATTCTGCCCTATGAAGCCCGGACTTTCCTCACCCGTATAAATACGGCCGCGATCACCTGTCCTGCTTATATTTCTATTTAATGATACCAGGGTCAAAAGGTCTAAGCCCACATGAGCTTGCTCATAAGTGGGTGAAAGACTTTAGGACCCGCCCCGATATTCGCATATCGTGGGATGATAATCCCACGATATGCGAATATTGGGCAGGATTGTGGAAGTGCGTAGCACGAAGCAATCCGTAGGTATCAAAGTCAGGGGCTTTTGCCCCTGGCATCATTTAATTATGAGCCCTGCAAGCTTCCAGGAAAGTGTGTCAATGGCAGATGCATGGCTTATCAGTTATCAGACGTTAAAAAGACTTCCTCCGATAAACTCACGGCAGATGGAGTTATTGGGAACGTTTTCACTGTCAATGCCAAGGAAGTATTCAAGAAATTTTAAGAGTCGCTTTGCCTCGTAATATTCCGGTTCTCCCTTCTGAATGCTGAACAACAACGGCTCTGCGTACTGTTTGAGTACGGCAAGCTCATAAATCAGCACGGAATTAAACATCACATCCGCACTTTCCTGAAAAGGGAAAATATATGCTTCCTCACCACGGCGTACGGAGGGCCACATCTCAATCGTCCGCTTCGCACTGGCGCCTCTTGTTCTGGCATCCCTTACCATACGGCGGATCAGCCTTCCATCAGTCGTCGGTATTCTATTATGCTCGTCAATGTTAAGACTTGTCAAGGCACTAATATAAATTTTAAACTTACTGTCGTCAGGAAGTTCTGCTGTGGTCTTTGGATTCAATCCATGGATTCCTTCAATCACAAGCACATCCTCCGGTCCTAGCTGCTTAAAATTACCCTTATATTCGCGAAGTCCTGTCTTGAAATTAAAGGAAGGCAGCTCGACTCTTTCTCCCTTTAACAAGCGCTGCATATCCTCATTAAACTGTGCCACATCAATGGCTTCAAGACATTCAAAATTGTAATCTCCATTCTCATCCCTGGGGGTCTTATCCCGGTTTACAAAATAGTCATCCAGCCCGATCGGATGCGGCACCAGTCCGTAGGTACGGAGCTGTACCGATAAGCGGTGGGAAAACGTGGTTTTACCTGATGAGGACGGGCCTGCGATCAACACGAACTTTACATCCCCACGCCTTACGATTTCCTGTGCAATCTCACCGATTCTGCGTTCCTGCTGAGCCTCCTGCATGAGGATCATATCATTCACATCCCCACTGCAGATCGCATTATTTAAGTCTCCAACCGTTTCAATTTCAATGCTTTCTCCCCACTGGGTCGCGGTTTTCAGCTCATGGAACAGCTTTTCCCTCGGCTCAAAGAAATCAATCTTATCCGGCTCGGTTGCACCCGGAATCAACAGTAACAGACCTTCCTCATACTGCATGACATCGTAATATTTGAGATATCCGGTGCTTGGCAGCATATATCCGTAATAATAGTCATAATAACCGTCCAGACAATAGATATTGACGGAAGATCCCCGGCGGTAACGGAACAGGTTCACCTTATCGAACATCTTATACTTACGGAACAGCTCTACCGCATCATCAACCGGATAAGACCGCTTGGTGATCGGACGGTCAGCATCCACCAGCTCCTTCATCCTTTGCCGGATCTTCTCTACCATTTCCCGGGTCAGCTTTTCATCCATCCTGATATTGATGTAATAGCCCTGACCGATGGCAAATTCTACGTTTACCTTCGTAATTTCCTTATCCTCCAGCACATCATACACCGATTTAATCAGTGTCATAATGGCAGTACGGACATAGGTTTTATGCCCGATCACATCCTTTAAGGTCAAAAAGGACAACGTACAGTCCTTATGTACCGGCTTGATCAGTTCCCGGATCTTGCCGTTTTCAAGAACCAGCGCAATCATGTTATCATACTGCTGCTGGTATTCCGTTGCAATTACCTCGTATTTCAGTCCATCCGGGTATTCCTTCGTCACCCCGTCAATGGTAATATTTGCCATGCCAGCCTTCTCCTTCCATTTCCTGCAGCGCTTTCCGGATAAAAAATAATTCCTGTTCCAGTATATTCCGCCTTGCGCTGATTCGTTCCCCCTCATAAGCATTCAGCGAATTCAAAATTTCAATATTTTTACGCTCTTCCTTATGTAAATACTGTCTTAAAACAGGGTGCTTGCGTGCAAGCAGAAGCGGTCCGAACCGGTAAGCTATTTCCTCATCCTGTGTTCCCGGTATGGAGGACGCTTTTCGATCTGCCTCTCCCCCACTCTGCCGTTGAACCTTCATCATAGGATAGTATTTTCCATCCTCAAAAACCATATTTTCAGCCACAATTTCAAATCCGTGATCCGCAAGGAATTTCCGGAATTCACAGATTTCGGATTGTGGTGCAAGGATCATCTCCCTGAAATCTTCTACCTTTTTATTTGAGAGGATCTCCTGCATGAGCGGACCTCCCATTCCGGCAATAATGAGACAGTCTGCCTCTCCTTCCCGGTACTGTGTCAAGCCATCCGACAGCCGTGTATGGATTCTATCCTGCAGTCCTGCTTCTTCAATGTGGCTCTGTGCCTGCTGCAACGGTCCCTTCCCAATGTCCATGGCAAGCACCGAGGGTGCAATCCCCTCCTCTACAAGATAAATTGATATAAAGCCGTGATCACATCCAACATCACATACACGCATTCCATGACTTACCATCTGCGCAATTGCCAGCATTCTCTCCGACAGACGGACACCTCCTGCTGTTTTCCCTGTCATTTCCTACTCCATTCTTTACTAATCCGGACCATCCCTGTTCCGAATCCCATTTGTCAATCCCCCTCTATGCAGCTTTACTTTTGCAAGCCCCTGAATCGTTAGTTAATCCAGGTAGTCCTTCAGCTTACGGCTTCTGCTCGGATGACGAAGCTTACGGAGTGCTTTCGCCTCAATCTGACGGATACGCTCTCTGGTTACGTTAAATTCCTTACCGACTTCCTCAAGGGTTCTGGCACGTCCATCATCGAGACCAAAACGGAGGCGGAGTACCTTCTGCTCTCTTTCGGTCAGAGTTCCCAAAACCTCAACGAGCTGCTCCTTTAACAGGGTAAATGCTGCTGCATCGGCAGGAACCGGCACATTATCATCCTGGATAAAGTCACCCAGATGGGAATCTTCCTCTTCACCGATCGGGGTTTCCAAAGAAACCGGCTCCTGGGAAATCTTTAAGATCTCACGGACACGTTCTACCGGAAGGTTCATTTCCTCTGCGATTTCCTCCGGAAGCGGCTCTCTTCCAAGCTCCTGCAGCAACTGACGGCTGACACGGATCAGCTTGTTAATTGTCTCGACCATGTGCACCGGAATACGGATGGTTCTTGCCTGATCGGCAATTGCACGGGTGATTGCCTGACGAATCCACCAGGTTGCATAGGTAGAGAACTTATATCCCTTACGGTAATCAAATTTTTCAACGGCCTTAATCAACCCCAGGTTTCCCTCCTGAATCAGATCAAGGAATAACATTCCTCTTCCGACATAACGCTTTGCAATGCTGACAACCAGACGCAGGTTTGCCTCAGCCAGACGCTTCTTGGCGGCCTCATCGCCCTCTTCCATACGCTGTGCCAGTTCGATTTCCTCTTCAGCACTCAAAAGAGGAACCTTTCCGATTTCCTTCAGATACATACGGACCGGATCTTCAATGCTGATTCCGTCCGGTACAGACAGGTCGATATTTTCCATATCCACTTCGTCTTCTTCGGACAGCATGATCTCTTCATCATCAATCACATCATCATCGTCATCATTCGTTATTCGAAGCACATCGATGCCGCTCTTTTCCAGATGCTCGATGACCTTTTCAATTTGTTCCTCATTCAATGCAAGTTCAGCCAGAAAATCCACAATTTCCTGATATTCCAAGACATTCTTTTTCTTCTTGGCCATAGCAAGAAGCTGCTTTAATTTTTCCTCAAACTTTGCCTGTACATTTTCATCCATTGGTGTTTCCATCCTTCCTTGTTACTAAATATTACCATTATTAGCTTTAATCCAGTGAAATATGCGTTTTCTCAAGTTCTTCCAGTGCTTTTTTGCCCTCGATAGCCCTTTTGAGTGCATTCACGTCGGCACCGAGCTGACTGGAAAAGTATTCATAACTGTTTCTCTTAAGTGCCACCAGAATATCGTGAAAGGCTTTTTCACGATCCTGCTTCGTTGTAATTTCCTGCAGCTTTGTATTAAATACGCCTGCAACCTCACGCTGCTCCTCCATGTCATTAAACAGACTGACGATCGCTGCCGGATTGATTTCTCCTTTATCAAGATCCTCAAACAATCTCTCTGCCACCTTCCGGTACAGCTCCTCCGTAAAATCCTCCACGGAGATATACTGCTTAACCCTTGGGTATAACTGCGGTTCCTCCACAAGCCATGTCAGAAACAGCTTCTGCGGCTTCTTCCGGTTTTCATCCAGTGTGTTCTTCGGCTGGATGCCGGATTTGGGCCGTACTGCCGGCTGTACATTTCCTGTTTTCAACGCATAACTCATCACCAGCTTGCGCAGATTCTCATATCCAATCAGATACTTGTCCGCAACCGCCTGAATGTAGTTATCCCGTTCCACATCCTCCGAAAACTCGCAGAGCTTCTTTGCAATTTCACGGTGGAACTGCGTTTTGGATTCCGGATCCTTCAGGTTATAGTTTCTTTGCAGGATGCGAAGCTCGAAGAAAAAGCTGTTCTCCGCCTCGTTAATCCGCTGCTGGAACTTTTCGGCTCCCTCGTTCTTAATGAACTCATCCGGATCCTTATACGGTTCGAGATTTAAAACCTTACCGGTAAGCTCCACTTCCTTCAAAATCCCGATTGCCCGCAATGCCGCATTCACTCCGGCGCCATCACTGTCGTATGCGAGGATCACCTCCCTGGCATACCTTCTTAACATATTCGCCTGTCCTGCGGTAAATGCGGTTCCAAGGGAGGCTACCGCCTGGGTAAAGCCCGCCTGATGCATGGAAATCACATCCATATAGCCCTCACAGAGAATCATATTATTCGTCCGTGCGGTTCTTGCAAAATTGAGTCCGTACAGATTACGGCTCTTATCAAAAATGGGTGTTTCGGGAGAGTTTAAGTACTTGGGCTTTCCATCTCCCATCACCCGTCCTCCAAAACCGATCACACGGTGATTGATGTCCTGAATCGGAAACATCACACGATTCCAGAATTTATCATGCAGACCATATCGTTCATCGAAGCTTGCAAGTCCCGCTTCCTGAATGATCTGGTCATCATAACCTTTACTCTTTAGATACTTCACAAGATCGTTGCTCGTCACATTGGAAAATCCAAGGCCCCAATGGCGGATCGTCTCATCGGAAAGCTCACGCTTTTTCAAATATTCCAGTCCGGCCTTGCCACGCTCACTGCGAAGCTGATAAAAGAAGTACGTTGCCGCAAGCTTATTAATCTCTAAAAGCCTGCTTCTCCGATCCTCTTTCCGGCGCACCTCCTCGGTATATTCGACCTCCGGCAGATTCACGCCTGCCCGCTCTGCGAGCATTTTAACCGCCTCCGGGAAGGTAAAATTCTCATACTGCATCACGAAGCTGAATACATTCCCCCCCGCCCCACAGCCAAAGCAATAATACATCTGCTTGCCGGGCGATACGGAAAAGGACGGCGATTTTTCATTATGAAAGGGACACAGTCCGAAATAGCTGCTTCCCTTTTTTTGTATCTTTACATAGCCGGAAACGACATCCACGATATCGTTTTTCATCCGGACCTCTTCGACTAATTCATCTGGATAATACATCATCGCACCTTTGTAAAGTCACATTGTTACACCTTTCACAGCAAATGTGTCAGGCTATGTGGAATCTGATTCATCTGCCTACACATTCGGCCAGGATTTGGGAATATAGATTTCCTCATACTTGGCAATTGCAAAACGATCGGTCATCGAGCTGATATAATCACACACAATCCTTTCTTCCGGCTCGTCCTTATCAAGCAGCCTGATAAGATCCACGGGAAGCAGTTCCAAATGATGCCTGTAATAGCTGTAAAGTGTCTGGATCAGCATTTCTGCCTTGCCCTCCTGACTCTTCGCCTCAGGATTGTGATAAACTCTTTCAAACATAAATGCCCGAAGCTTTTTCATGGCATCTGCTACCGGCTCCGACATCACAATAACGTCCTTACCATAGCTGTTACTCACAATATCATGAATAAAGTGATCCAGCCTCTCTCCTGTCGTATATCCAATGACATCACCGATCTCTTTGGGGACATCACTTTCTTTCAGGATTCCTGCACGGATCGCGTCATCCATGTCATGATGAATATAAGCGATCTTATCTGACAGACGTACAATCTGCCCCTCTAAGGTAAACGGCATGCCCTTCGTCTGATGGTTTTTAATGCCATCCCGCACTTCCATGGTTAAATTCAGTCCCTGCCCGCCTTTTTCCAGAATGTCCACGAGGCGCACGCTCTGATCACTATGGATAAATCCATACGGACAGACCGCATTCAGTGCACGCTCCCCGGCATGTCCAAACGGAGTATGTCCAAGATCATGTCCCAAAGCAATGGCTTCCACCAGGTCTTCATTCATCCGGAGTGCCTTTGCAATCGTCCGCGCATTCTGGGATACCTCGAGGGTATGCGTCATACGGGTACGGTAGTGATCCCCTTCCGGTGTCAGAAATACCTGCGTCTTATCCTTCAATCTCCGGAAGGACTTCGAATGCAGGATCCGGTCACGGTCACGCTGATAGACCGGACGGATATCACACTGCTCCTCCTCCCGAAGCCTCCCTTTCGAATTGCGGCTGTGTGCCGCATAGGGACTTAAATATTCAATTTCCAGTTGTTCCAGATTTTCTCGTATGTTCAATGGTTACGTCCTTTATCTTCAAGCTGTAACTACTCCGAACCCATTCGTAAAACTACCAAAACTACCGTTTCACAAGTCTCTACTTCTAATATTCTGCCTCCGGCTCCGTTTTCCTTTTTCTTTCTTCAAGTTATTTTTCGCTGCGGCGGCTCTGGTTATTTCCCCAGGGCGGCTCTGGTTATTTCCCCGGGGTGGCCTGTTTTTTTCCTGCGGCTCTGGTTATTTCCCCGGGGTGGCTTTGGTTTTTTTCCCGTGCTGGCTCTGTTTTTCCTGCGGCTTTGGTTATTTTCCCGGGGTGGCTCTGGTTATTTTCCCGCCGCGGTAACTCTAATTATACTGTTTTGGACATATTTCTACCTTTATAAGAAAATATGTCCAAATAATTTTTACTTTTGGACATATGAGCTTCAAATTTCACTGTTTATGTCCAAATTTCTTCTGAATTTTGCTGTTTTTAAGCATATTTCCGTTGTTTTGGATCTTTATTCTCATTTTTTTGGACATAAAATCCTTTTTATACCGGATTATGTCCAAACGCCTTCCATCACTTCCACCGGCCTCTCCAATATTCACAAACTTATTTACTGCACAGAATAGATAAATTCACCGCACTTGTGAATAGCTTCCACTGCGGTCTTAAATGGTCCCATCTGGAACACGTGCCACATATTCTTATAAGTATCCAGAGAAACTGCTACCCCCTCGCCGCT
>ULWD01013909.1_pt1 | contig 12541 bp, 7 predicted proteins | sample 1960011 | NCBI WGS metagenome assembly ULWD01 (sample SAMEA4835803, study PRJEB28245) | human gut metagenome | biome: gut microbiome; material: fecal sample | place: Denmark | collected 2008 | reverse complement strand
CACAATTTCTGCAAATATTATTTTAACATTTTGTAACACTTTGCACAACACTTCACTAAATACTAAACAAATTAAAACATTAGAAATATGTAAGCGTCACCTTTGTAATTTTACTTTTCCAAATCATAAACCGTAATGCTTGTGACTACCGGAGCATTTCCAAATGTAAAATACATATATTTCTTTTCTGTATCTGTCTGTAAAGTATTTAATATACTTCCCGGAATTGAAACATATTTGCCATTCCAAGCTGAATAGTCCAAAGTAACCGTATCCTTAATAGAACCATTTATTTTCTTTGTTGTCGCAAATTGTACTTCTCCTACTGCATCTGCAGTATCTTCTTTGAATGTACAATATACAACAGGGTTTTTATATTTTGACCAATCAAGTTTTAAGAAAGATTGATACCCCCAATCGTTGAAAGTTATCTGCTCATTCTCACTAACACTCTCAGTCTTGATAAACTGCTCTATACCTGATGATGTTACAAGATTTCCATCTAATCCGATATTGCTTCCATCATTTTTCTTCCATTCACCTTTCCACTGGAATACTTGTTTTGCACTTTCAGGCAATGTTGTATAGTAATTTACATCTGCCTTTACAAAACCTGTATTGGAATTTATATTTGTGTCTCCACTGGCTCCTGTAATAGAATTATACATTTCTGCAACATCTTTAAACTGCATAACACATGCTTCACGGTCAAAGTATGTGCCCGGCGTATCCCACAAGAGAGGAATACAGCCATTCTTAGCTGCTATCTCCATAGTGTCCTGAAGCCATTTAGTTACACCATCCTGCAAAGGATTACATACACCAAACTCTCCAACTATCACACCATATCCCTGATCTGTAAACTTCTTTAATTTAGCAAACTGTTTTTCTGTCGCTTCCTTGTCTTTTTCAGTGTATGTGGCACCGCTCATGCCATCTCCACAGAATTCCCACGGGTTATAATAGTGTACTGATACGCTAAGCTTTGTGTTGCCATTTCCTTCTACTGTATCTGTCGGCATCACATAGTTGCTACTTAATGTATTATTGATGTCTGTTCCAAATCCGGCAATCAAAAGATGACGATATTCATTATTTCCACCGGACTTTCTTACAACATTGACAAATGTCTGATTTATCTTGTTTGCTGTTTCGTAACACTCCTCAAGTGTCAATGTTCCTTTCAGATAATTTCCGTCATAAGTCTCTGTTTTCGGATTTATCGCTGTATTCAAACCTAGGTTTGCATCATTTATATGATTTGTAAGTTCCTCGTTGGCTGATTCAAAAATCAAATGGTCTGAATAATTTTTAAAACGCTCTGAAATCTGCGTCCAAATCGCCTCATACTTTTTCCATGCCTTTGCTCTGATAGTATCATCACTCGAGCCAAACATTCCCCACCATCCATAATCATAATGGTCATTGATAATTACATACATACCATTGTTCAATGCATAGTTTACAATTTCTTCTACCCTTCCAAGCATCTTATCGCTGATAGTATAATTTCCGTCTTTAGATATCATATTTGACCATGCTACCGGAATACGAATTGTATTAAATCCATAACTATGTACACTGTCTATATACTTCTGTGTAGTTATCGGTGCACTCCATGCCTGTTCAAAATCTGTAGCTTCTTTAAAGTTATCAATCTCGTCTATTGCCTTTGTAGCCTCCATAGTATTTCCAAGATTGATACCGGTTCCCATCTCGTTTTTGATAAGATACTGTGTCGATAAATCTTTACGCATCTCACCATTGTCTTTGACTGTCATGCTGTCCGATGTTCCCCCGGCAATAGAAACAGTCCTCTCAGGTCCGATATTTGATTTATCATTCCATTTTACAGTGAACTTCTCATCTGCAGAACTGACTGCACTGACTTTGACCTTTGTCTGAATGGTCTTTGTCTGATATGTTTTCTTGCCTGCAGCTTTGTACTGTACTTTGCAGGTAACAACTGTGTTTCCCGCTTTCACACCTGTAACAATTCCCTTTGCTGAAACTGTTGCAATTTTCTTATTCTTTGAAGTCCATACAAGCTTTTTAACCTTACTTATATTCTTTTTTGTAATCTGGCTCTTTAAAGATAAAGTTTTCTTTTCTTTAACTGTATAAGAGCTTTTCTTAAATTTTAATGTAACTTTTTTACTTGCTGCCTGAGCAGACTGCCCTGCGACATTTCCAGCCAAAACACTGCCAAATGCCATAACTGCCACTAATGCCAATGACAATAATCTGTTTGAATAAGATTTCCTCATACCTTGCTCTCTCCTCTCATTTCATCACTAACATTCATAGTATGTACATATTTTATTACAATCTTCTTAACATTTATATACTAATTTTTAGATATATTGTACATGTTTTTTAGTATATTTTTATATCATTTTAATGTATATTTACAAAAGATTTTATTTTTTTCATGGAATTTCCAGTAGATTAAAAAAATGTACAAAAAAAAGAGCGTGTCTACAGACACGCTCTTTTTTGTACCAGGCTTTTGTTTTGTCAAATCGCTTTCAGCTTTAATTTACTTTAACCCGGTCAATTATTTTACAACTATATTAACTTTTACAGATTTCTTACCATATTTGATTGTAGCAGTTGTCTTTCCTTTTTTAAGTCCTTTTACACTATATGTAATCTGACCCTTAGCATTTTTCTTAACTGTTACTTTTGCAATCTTCTTATTCTTTACAGTAACCTTAATCTTATTTGTCTTAACTTTCTTAGTTACTTTTGCAAATTTTACTGAATATTTAACTGTCTTATTCTTTTTAACATTTGCACTCTTTGCAACTGTTACTTTTATTGTAGCTTTCTTAGTACCTGCTTTAAGAGTTACTGTAGCTGTAGAACCCATAGTTGCTGTAGATTTAGCAGAAATTGCAACTGTCTTTTTAGTCTTGTTAACCTTAACTGTTACAGCCTTGTTGCTGCTTGAAGCTTTAACTGTCGCATTTGATGTGTACTTAACTGTTGTTGTTTTTCCAGGTGCAACTGAAACAGCTTTTTTTGCAACTGTTACTTTTACTGCTGGTGTGTTTGTTGGTGCCGATGTTTCTGTAACTGCCGGTGCACTTGTTACTTCCGGTGTGCTTGTTGCCTCTGGTGTCTCTGTAACTGCTGGTGCACTTGTTACTTCCGGTGTGCTTGTTGCCTCTGGTGTCTCTGTAACTGCTGGTGCACTTGTCACTTCCGGTGTGCTTGTTGCTGCTGGTGTTTCTGTAACTGCCGGTGCACTTGTTATTGCTGGTGCGCTTGTAATAGCCGGTGCGCTTGTTACTGCCGAACCGCTGGCTACTGTTGTGTTTGTTGTAGTGTCTGCTGCTGCACTTTTTGTTCCCTCAAAACTTGCACCTGTAATAACCAATGCTGCTGAAAGAGCTAATGAAAGTGCTTTTTTTGTTCCCTGTGTTAATCTCATTAACTTATCCTCCTCTCCCTATATATAGGGGATATTTTTTATAAGGAAAAATAGTTTAGTTTTTACTAAAACTCAGCTATAATTTCCTATAACAAATTACATATTAACAGAACAGAAACGCTAATGGTATCGTTAATCTGCATAATATTTCACCGTTTTTCTCTTTTTTTATATGCATTTCGTATCCTATACAACCATTTTCACAAGATTTCCAGAGAATAAGCTTTATTTTATATCATTCTAAACAAAAATCAATTTTATTTTTATAAAACCGAATTTTGACACATAATTGCCTTAAACTATAAATTCTGTCATATTTTTCCTATGTTCAATAGGAAGATTCTCCATCTGAAGTTTCTTATTTTCTCTTTCTTTTATTGCAATGCTATCGAAAAAAACTCTCCATAACTCAGAATATTCTTCCTTCGTTTCATGAAGCTCACATATCTTTTCCTCTTCATCTCTTGTCAGCAAACGTACTTCCCATCTTCCTGAAACATCATGAAATACCGCTTTATGGTGCCTTGCATCATATATTATAAACCATTCATTATTAAACCTGTCAGCAAAATGATTTGCAATATGTGCTGCTATGTCATTCTTTGGTTCTATCACAGCAAGCAAAAGCGGCGGTTTGTGAACAACTTCTTTAAACCGAAGTATCTCTATATATCTATGTGCCTCATTTTGAACACTTCTCACAAGAGTAAACATGTCCGAAACTTCCTGAAACTGAACTGCCATAATGACTTTTTCACCTATTGTAAATCCATATGTTATAAATTGATATATAATATCTCCCCTGCGTGAATCATCGCTTACAATAGCTTTCATAACATACTCATATACTTCATTTGATATTTTTTCCTTTACCGCGCTGAGAACTGCATTCATCTTTTTTTCAGAACTTTCTACATCTACATACTCTGCAAACAGTTCCATACTATACATATATCTGTCTGACTGTGGCTGGATGCGTATATATTTATGTCCATAACCGGATATTCCCGCTTCATATATAGCACTGAATACCCCCACCTCATCATCCGAGCATCTGTATATGCGAATATTCTTTTCTTCCATATCCTGTTTTTTCCCTCCCTTTTTGCAATTTCAATAACACATGTCAAAAATCCTCGCCGTAGCCCGTTACGCCTGCGTTTTTTGACATGCACTCTCATAATCGCATTTTTGACAAATATATCAAAAAGTTAATTTTCAACGAAAGTCATTGATACAACACTCTAGCCAAGCGAAAAATCATCAAACAACGTAAGCTGCTTATATGTTATATCCTGTCCGAAACCTTTCATAATATTGCCTTCATTTGCCACGAGATTTCTCGTAATATAATCCTCATCTACTTTCAAAAAGTTGTACATCATCTTTCCATTGCATGTTATAAAAAACACTGCACGCTTTAAGACAACTCCTATCTTCTTTAAAGTATCAAAATCAAGCTGTCCCGTTTTTCTGGCTCTGACTATGCGCCCTGCTGATTTAACACCAATCCCCGGAACTCTAAGAAGCGTATCATAATCTGCCGTATTTATCTCGACAGGAAAATCTTCTAAATGTCCAAGTGCCCAATCACATTTCGGGTCAAGATATGTGTTAAAAAACGGTCTTTTTTCAGACAGCAGTTCATTAGCTTCAAATCCATAATACCTGAGAAGCCAATCCGCCTGATATAACCTATGCTCTCTGCGAAGCGGCGGGTCTTTCTCCAATGCCGGAAGTGTACTGTCATTATTTACATTTATGAATGCAGAATAAAATACTCTTTTTAAATCAAATTTCTTGTACAAAGCCTCAGATACAGATATAATTTCAAAATCACTCTCACCTGTAGCTCCTATAATCATCTGTGTGCTCTGACCCGCCGGAACAAACCCCCTGTTTGTTTCGGCTTTATTCCACATAGTCAGTGCACCGACTCTGTCTGGTACTTCAGGCAGAATATTGGTATTTTTCCGAAAATCTGTTTTCTGCTTTGGCAATATGGATACCTGCATTCTATCTGCTTTCTCATATTCTCCTCCAACAAACTCTAACTGTCCCCTATCCTTTTTCAGCAGACTATAATCCTTTTTTGTCAGAGCATCATCCATATGGCGTCCCAGCCTCTTCGATGTATGCCAATACGCACTCCTGTTTCCGCCTTTCATGCCAAGTTTTTCCATACTCTCTGCCATTCCGAGCTGAATCTGTCTCATAGGTGTCAATATATTTTTTCTTGATTTATTTGGAGCCAGTTCTTTTAATCCAGCCTCTGTCGGAAGTTCAAGATTTACACTCATCCTGTCAGCATACCACCCCGCAAGTTCTACAAGTTCCTGCGAAGCACCCGGAATAGCTTTGCAATGTATATAACCATTAAATCTATGAACCACTCTTAAATCATGCAAAGTCTTACATATCAGTTCCATAGTATAATCAGGTGAATATAAAATACCTGAACTCAAAAATAAACCTTCTATATAATTTCTGCGATAAAACTCCATGGTGAGACGGCAGACTTCTTCCGGTGTAAATGAAGTTCTCGGTACATCATTTGATACACGGTTTATACAGTATTTGCAATTGTAGATACATTCATTCGTAAAAAGTATCTTGAGTAAAGATATGCATCTTCCATCAGCTGCAAAACTGTGACAAATTCCACATGATACAGCATTTCCCAGCTCGCCTTTTACTCCGTCACGATGTACTCCGCTTGATGTACACGCCACATCATATTTAGCCGCATCTGATAAAATCTGTAATTTTTTCATAAGACTCATATCATTTTCCAGTACCATTGCTCCACCCCTCTTCCGAACTTTTGTTCCAAACGTTTGTTTTATTCTAACATCTTATTTTTTCAAAGTCAACATCTAATTCTTTACATCTTTTTGACACAGCATACAAATATACTGTAGTATATAATCGTTACCGTTTATACTGACAGCGAATAATTAATAATTGATTTTTGTTATAACGGTAACATAAAATTCAAACTACGGAGGACACACATGAAAAAGAAATTTTTATCAAAATTACTGATATGTTCATTGATTATGCAATCAGTCTTTTTATTTTCAGATACAACATATTTTTTAAACAACACACACGTTTCTGCCGCTATTACAGGCAAAAGCCCATTTACAAGTTCAACCTACACCCACAACGACATTTTTAAAAACTATAATATCTACAATGGAATAGATGTTTCAAAATATAATGGCGACATAAATTGGGATAAAGTAAAAAAGGACGGTGTCGATTTTGTCATTGTCCGTGTCGGTTACAGAGGATACGGAAAATCCGGTACTTTATGTACCGATCCTAATTATAAAGCTAACATCGAAGGTGCTCTGGCTGCCGGAATTAAAGTCGGTGTTTATTATTTCACCGAAGCTCTTACAACCGATGAAGCACGCGAAGAAGCCGAATTTTGCATAAGTAAAATAAAGGATTATAATATAACACTTCCTGTTGCTATCGATTATGAATACCCAACTGACGGCAAAAATCCTATCGGAAGAATGTATAATGCGAAATTAACCAAAGCAGAAGCAACGGCAAATGTAAAGGCTTTTTGTGCTGCCGTAAAAAAAGCCGGATATACCCCTCTTGTATATGCAAACAAAAGTGATTTATCAAGTCTTATAAACGGCAAAACAATCGGAAACACTTATAAAGTATGGCTTGCAAACTATACCACAAAGACAACATACGCAAACAGCTATGAATACTGGCAGTATACAAGCAGCGGAAAAGTGAACGGCATAACAGGAAAAGTCGATTGCAACTTTTGGTATACCAAAAAAAGTATAGATACAGCAGAAACTACCTCATCACCTGTTATAACCCCAACTAATACACCAAAGCCGACTGCTGCTCCTACGGTCAAACCGACTGCCAAGCCTACCGCTAAGCCAACCGTAAAACCGACAGTTAAACCTACCGCTAAACCGACTGCCACTCCTGCCCAGACCACAAAAATAAGTGCTCCAAAACCATTTAAGGCTGTTTCAACATCAAAATCAATTACGCTCAAATGGACTGCTCCGAAAAATGCAACCGGATTTGAAATATACAGAAAAGATTTTTATGATGGAAAATACAAAAAAGTCAAAACAATAAACAATGTAAAAACTCAAAAATACGTTGATAGCAACGTCGAAAGTTACCACGAATATTATTATAAAATAAGAAGTGTAAATTCAAAGTCAGCAAAAAAACTGTACAGTAGTTATCTTTCACTTACGGTTTCTGCCATGCAGCACAAAGCAGCCATAACAACATCTTCTTTGAAACTTTTAAAGAAGCCTTCTGCTCAGGCAGATACACTTAAAACACTTCCCAAAAAATTCATACTTGAATATACGGGCAAAACCACTTATAAAAATAATACGACATTTTTACATATGTACTATTATACAAAAAACAAAAAATACAATTGCTGGCTACCGGCTGATTCAAAGTTAAAATATTATAAAGGTGGAACAGCTAAAACTTCAACTAAACTGCTTAAAGAAGCAAAATCTATTACAAATGCAATAGTTAATGTTCCGTCAGGCTCATACGTGGCTGTTCTCAGCACCAAAAAAGTCGGATTGCTAAGTTTTTATAAAGTAAGATATTCCGACTCAAGTAAATCATATGTCGGATATGTAACTGCCAAACATATAGTTTTACAATAATTTTGATACAAAAAAGCAGCAGAAAACATTATTAACAATTTGTTTTCTACTGCTTTTTAAATTAAACTTTATTATTTATAATCAAACTTAAATACTGTAACGGACATTGGCGGAAGATTAAATTCTATAGAATAATCTTTTCTTTCGCATTCAATTTTTTCCGCTTTTATTGTCTTTTTAATGTTTGCTCCTGTTCCTCCGAACTTTTCATCATCAGACGATAAAACTTTCACATAATCTCCTGCACACGGCACTCCTGTACGATATTTCTCATATGATACCGGTGTAAAGTTACACACAAATAATAACTGATTTTTTGCAGAACTTCCACGCCGCACAAAGCTCACTGTACTCATGTCGGCATTGTCGCAGCTCATCCACTCAAAACCAATAGGCTCACAGTCATTCACATACATTGCATCATATTTTTCATAAAGTTTATTGAGCTCTCTGACATACGCCTGCATCTTCTGGTGCATATCATAATCAAGAAGTTCCCAGTCAAGACTGCGTTTTTCACTCCACTCTCTAAACTGTGCAAATTCCTGTCCCATAAAAAGAAGCTTCTTTCCCGGATGACCGTACATAAATCCATACGCTGTACGAAGATTGGCAAATTTCTCCTCGTATTCACCGGGCATTTTCTCTATCATTGAACATTTTCCATGAACAACCTCGTCATGAGAAAGTACCTGAATAAAGTTCTCACTATATGCATATTGCATGCTGAAAGTCAATTTGCCGTGATTATTTGCTCTGAAATAAGGGTCAAGCTTCATATACTCAAGAAAATCATTCATCCATCCCATATTCCATTTAAATAAAAATCCAAGACCGTTCATTGAAACCGGTGATGTAACACCTGCCCACGCAGTTGACTCCTCAGCTATTATCTCGGTTCCCGGACATTGTTTTTCAAACTGTTCATTCATATGTCTGAAAAGGTTTATGGCGTCGTAATTTTCATTGCCGCCTTTTTCATTTGGAAGCCACTCTCCATCATCTTTTCCATAATCAAGATATAACATTGATGCAACCGCATCAACTCTAAGTCCGTCAACATGAAACTCCTTGAGCCAGAAAAGTCCATTTGCAACAAGGAAATTCTCAACCTCTCTCTTGCCATAATTGAAGATGTAAGTACCCCAATGAGGGTGCTCGCCCCTTCTCGGATCAGGATGTTCATAAAGAGGCTGTCCGTCAAATCTTCCAAGACCATGTTCATCTTTAGGAAAATGTGCCGGTACCCAGTCAAGAATTACATGAATGCCTTTTTCATGCATATAATCAACAAAATACATAAAATCTTTAGGTGTTCCGTATCTTCTTGTAGGTGCATAATATCCGGTCACCTGATATCCCCATGAACCGTCAAACGGATGCTCTGCTATACCCATAAGCTCAACATGGGTATATCCCATCTTTTTAACATACTCCGCAAGCATAGGTGCCATTTCACGATAAGTATAAAATCCGTCTTCCGTTCCGTCATCCTTTTTGCGCCATGAACCGATATGAACTTCATATATTGCCATAGGCTCTCTGCGAAGCTCGTCCCTGTCTTTCTTTTCACGCTCACGCATCCACTTTGTATCATTCCATTTGAAGCCACTTATATCCGCAACAACAGATGCATTTGCAGGGCGAAGTTCTGAACAATTCGCATACGGGTCTGATTTCATAAGAACTTCACCTGTTCTTGTAAGTATCTGATATTTATAAATTGCCCCGGGCTCAACCCCAGGAATAAACAATTCATAAACACCCGAAACCTGAAGTGTTCTCATAAGATGAATTCTTCCATCCCACATATTGAAACTTCCTGCTACACTTACCGCTCTTGCATGAGGTGCCCATACTGCAAAATATGTGCCTTTTACGCCATTTATAGTCATAGGATGCGCACCTAATTTTTTATATATTTCGTAATGTTTGCCCTCTGCAAAATAATATAAATCCTCATCACCAATCTGTGGTTCAAAACAATATGGATCTACATATTCAATAATATCATTTTCAGAATACTGAACTTTCACTTTGTATGGAGCTCTGTAATTCTTTCTTGGAATATATTTTCCAAAAAATCCTGAACTCTCACCTATTTCTTCTAATTCAAGTTCATTTTTTCCCGACATATCAGTTATAAAAACTCTCTCAGCTTCAGGTCTGTATATAGTAAAAACCTGACCTCTGCCAAAGCTGTGCAATCCCAGTAAATTATGCGGTGCATTATGTCTGCCCTCAAGCAGTTCATCATATTCAACCCAGTTTATCCACTGGTCCATCTTTTCCTGCATACGCTTTCCCCCAAATCTTTTTTAGGAAAAACGGACATTTTATATCCGCTCTTCCTTTAATAATTTGATGCCAAGGTCAAAATTCCTTTGACCCCTGCATCATAATTTTGATTGATAATTAAAATGTGCTTAAATCAAATCGTCAACAGCTTTTGCCATCTGCTCAGATTTTTTATCTGCATCTTCAAGAGATGTTCCGACAACACCATAGTAGAATTTAATCTTTGGCTCTGTTCCTGAAGGTCTTACACACATCCATACATTATCTTCCATATCAAAATAAAGTACATTTGACTTTGGAAGGCCTGTAGGCTTAACTTCACCTGTTGCAAGGTCAGTAATAGTATCTGCCTGATAATCTCTAAATGAGAGTACCTTGTGTCCATCAATTTCCTTAGGCGGATTCTTGCGAAGGTCTGACATGATTTCCTGTATCTTTGCAAGTCCTTCAATGCCTTTCATGGTAACTGCTTTTACGCCATCCTTGCAATATCCGTATCTCTCATACATTGCAATCATTGCATCCCAGAGTGTCATATTCTTTGTCTTATAGTAAGCTGCTGCCTCACAAAGAGCCATAGTTGCAACGATAGCATCCTTATCTCTTGCATGAGTACCGATAAGGCATCCGTAACTCTCCTCAAATCCAAACAGATATGTACCTTTACCTGTTGTCTCAAAATTAAGTATCTGCTGTCCTATATATTTAAATCCTGTAAGAACTTCTATAAGCTCTACTCCATAATATTTAGCAATCTCATCTGCAAGATTTGATGTAACAATTGTCTTGATAAGTTTTCCGTCATCAGGAAGTCCCTTTGTTTCCTTAATCTGAGAAATCTCATAATCAGCAAGAAGGCAGCCTGACATATTTCCGGTAAGTGTAATGTACTCACCTGACTTTGTATCTTTTACATAAACACCAAGTCTGTCTGCATCCGGGTCAGTTGCAAGAACGAGGTCCGCATCTTTTTCTTTTGCGAGTTTAAGTGCAAGTTCAAATGCTTCTGCTGCCTCAGGATTCGGATAACTTACAGTTGGGAAATCTCCGTCCGGAAGTTCCTGTTCAGGCACAACATAAACATTTTTAAATCCAAGTTCTTCAAGAACACGTCTTGCCGGAATGTTTCCTGTACCGTGAAGAGGTGTATAAACAATTTTAAGCTTGTCTCCCATCTCTTTAATGCTGTCCCAATGGATAACCTGTTTTTTAAGCTCTTCAATATATTTATCATCTATATCCTTGCCAATCTGCTGATATAATCCCTGTTTAACAGCATCTTCCTTAGCCATTGTCTTAACTGTGTTGTAATCCGTAACAGCTTTAACTTCATCCATAATACCTGTATCATGAGGCGGTGTAATCTGAGCACCATCTTCCCAGTACACTTTATAACCATTATACTCAGGCGGATTGTGACTTGCTGTAACATTTATTCCTGCAACACATTTAAGCTCTCTTACCGCATATGAAAGTTCCGGTGTAGGTCTGAGTGATTCAAATACATATGCCTTGATTCCATTTGCTGCAAGACAAAGTGCAGCTTCATCTGCAAATTCAGGTGACATATGACGTGAGTCATATGCTATAGCAACTCCCTGCGACTGCTTGCCCGCTTTTATAATATAATTTGCAAGTCCCTGTGTAGCCTTGCGTACTGTATAGATATTCATACGGTTTGTACCGGCACCGATAACACCTCTAAGTCCGGCTGTACCAAACTCAAGATCCTGATAAAAACGTTCCTTAATTTCGTTGTCATCATCTGCTATAGCTTTAAGTTCAGCTTTTGTCTCCTCATCAAAGTAAGGGTTTGAAAGCCATGACTCATAAATCTCTTTGTAATCCATCTTGTATATCCTCCTCTTTCTGCTCATTTTATATTTATTTATCAGCATCCTCAATCAAATCCGAAAATGAAAGTTTTGCATTCTTATCATCATCCAGAATATCAATTGAGTAGCTTTTTGTCTCATAACCTGTCTTGCTCAAAGTAATCGTCTGTGAGCCTATAACTTTTGTAAACTTGCAGGGAACAATTCCCTTATAAACATTGTCCAGATAAACCTCTGCGCCCTCCGGTGCAGTTACTGATATGGTATGTTTACTATCAATTTTT
>ULWD01004844.1_pt1 | contig 12625 bp, 11 predicted proteins | sample 1960011 | NCBI WGS metagenome assembly ULWD01 (sample SAMEA4835803, study PRJEB28245) | human gut metagenome | biome: gut microbiome; material: fecal sample | place: Denmark | collected 2008 | reverse complement strand
TATTATAAAAAATTTATCAAATAACAAATGTTCGTTTTTTAGAATTATAAATCGAACATTTAAAATTTAACATTGCACAAATTTAAATTCAAATTTTAAAATTAAATCTTAAATTTATAAATTTTTAATTTTTACTAAAAATTTTAAAATTATTTTTTATTTATCATTTTTATATTTTTAGAATCTATTTTTAAAATTTTCATTTTTGTAATTTATTTTTTAAAAAATTACAATTTATAATTTTAAAAAATCCTCTATTCCCCCCTACTCCACCGTTTTTATCCAACTTGAAATTTTTCTTTATTAGCAGGTATTATATCTATAATGTTATCTCCAAGCATATTTCTTCCTGTTGTTCTTCTATTTTCATATTCTTCAGCTTTTCCGTTTACTTGTTCTGCAAGGCTTGATAATACTTGTTCATAAGTATATTTTAGTTGTGCTAGTTTTTCCCTCTTTTTTTCTTCATCTGATTCTTCAGCATTTAGCATAAATTCAAGATTATAGCTATATAATTCTAAAGATCTTAATATTAAATCAACTTGTCCATCTAATAAATTAAGTTCTACAGAATGTATAGCTGTTTTGTCAAAACTTGGTCTTGTATCCATTATAATATCCTCCTTTTTAATATCCAACTGCATCTGCCATCATAAAGTTTGCCATAGGGTGTTCTAGCATAGCATCCATAACTTGTTTATTATATAAATGAGTATAAATCTCAGTTGTATCAATTTGTACATGTCCTAAAACTTCTTTTATAGTCTTAATATCAGTTCCTGGATTGTCAACACTTTTTTGTACAATTTTTATAAGGACACTTTTTTATATTCAACTGGCGTTAAATAATCAAGTGAACTATGTATTCTAAAATTATTATACCAATTAACATAATCAAATAATTCTATTTCTAATTCTTCGAAACTTTCAAATATTCTATTAAATGCAAATTCTGTTTTTATTATTTTATATGTTGCTTCTGCTACTGCATTATCATATGGACAACCTTTTTTACTTAGTGATCTATCAATATTAAATGTTGTTAAAACTTCATCAATAATCTTATTTTTAAATTCATTTCCTCTATCTGTATGAAATATATTTATATTGTTTAAATTTGTTTTTATCGTTCCAAATGCTTTATATACAAGCTCTGCATTCTTATTTTTTCCTACAGCATATCCTATAATTTCTCTATTAAATAAATCAATTATTAAGCAGATATAATTCCATTTTCCTTGAACCATAATTATTTTTGCTTTCTTTAAAAATTTGTATTATATAATTTTACTATTTGTAATTTAAATTCTTCTGTAAATTCTTTTCTTGGTCTTCTAGACATGTTTAATTCCTCCATTTCATTTCATTTTATTTATTATAATATGTACTTATTTTTTTGTCCAAATTATTATAATCTATCCAAAAAAATAATATTTAATTATAGACTTTTTTTTGGTTATACTATATAATAATTTAAGAGGTGATGAGAAATGATTTTTATAAACAATTTGCAAAAAGTAGATAATTATTTTGAAACTGAAAAGGAATTTATAAATTATAGTATTAAGTCACATGAAAAACAAAAAAATATTATTGTAAAATATATGCAAAATTTTGCAAATTCCACAGCTGATATAGACTTTAAAGCTGTAGAAAGTGTTCTACATTTTTTAGATGATTTGAAAGTTTCTTTAAATTTATGTAATGAAAATATTGTATGTCTAGAAAGGCTTTTGAGTACAGCAAATGAAGTTGTTCTTTCTATAAAAAATAATAGTGAAACACTAGAGAATGAAATTAATAATTTCAATTCAAAATATATAAATTCTCAAAAGAAAATAATAGAGAACACTTTGAAAATAGAGAATTGCTTATACTCTATTTCTGAAAAATCCGAGCTTATATTTGCTAGGGAAGAAAATATAGACGAAAAACCTCCTGAACTCGTTTCATTTCATTTTAGCAACATTAACTATGATGAAAATACTTCAAGCGAAAAAAATATAGTAACTTCTGAAACCAATTCACCAAAGAAAGAATATGTGGAAAAAACTCTTATTGTCTCTGAAACTTCTGGAAATGTAATATTACCTTATGAAATTTCTAAGTTAAACGGGCTATTAGAAAACGGAAAATATTCTACTATTGATGAAATTATTAATCAAGAGTATACTTTACCAATTTCAATGTTTAAAAATCCATTTATAGCTAGGTTTAGAGAAGCCTTTAAACTAATGAGGAATAAAGAAAAAAACTCTATTAAAGAAGCTTTTGACCTTGGTACTGAATTAATGTTTAATTATAATTTGCACCCTGCAATTATCTCTGCTTGCAAAAACTTAGATGAATTAGATATTTACTTAGATTACTTAGAAAACGGGGAAACAAATAAATTTGATTGTTTTAAAGTTGTATTTGAACTGCCTCCAGCAGTTGTAAAACAAAAAAATCCATTTTAAAAGTCTTAAAAATTAAGAGAACTACAAAATAAGCGAAGATTAAAACAAAATCTTCGCCTATTTTTAATCATGTTTAAGTATAAAATTCACAAAGCTTTCTGTTAATTTTTCATCATTGCTATTGTATAATTCGAAAACAATTCTATAAGTTCCATGTTTCATTCCTTCTTTAAAAACTACTATATATGTTTGGTATTTTATAGGTGTATCTATTTCTGTTACTTCTTGTTCATTAGATGTTTCAATTTTTATTTTATTTGCAACAGACGTTTCTTCATATGCAAATTCTGATACTCTTTCTAACTTCTTTATTTTAACTTTTACATTTTTTAAATTCTCTGTATCAGTCATAAGTCTAATATGCCTTATTACTTCTGCATCATCTCCTATTAGTTGTATCTTGTCTTTTGCTATATTTTGATATTCAAGAAGTTCTGCTCTTATTCCATAATCAGATGATTTTTCTTTTTGGACTATTGATACAGAAGTCGTTGCTTCTGCTTGCACATTATGTTTGATTGAATCATTTTCACTTATTAAAATTTTTGCTTTTACGTTATAGTTTCCTGCATCTAAGCTATATTCGTCTAGAATATTTGACATATCTATTGTAATTGAAATATTTTTAGAAATTGCCTTATTTGTCATATTATCTACCAATTTTATTAATGTCATTCCATCTACTATTTCATAGTTTTCGCCATTTGCAGTTACTTTCGCAACACTTGGAATATTTACTTTTTGTCCATTGGAATCTTCAAGCCCTAATCTTAAATATACATCTGTATTTTCTGTTATATTTAAATCTGATACTTCCGAAATATTTACTGTCATAGCTAAGTTAATCTTGTCATTATTCTTATATTCTTGTTTGTATGAATTTAATTCTGCTGTATAATTCCTTGCCTTTATTTGTACTGTATTTACAGCTGTGTCATTTTGCTCTTTTTTTATCCAAGTTCCATTGTCATAAATATCTATCATTGGATAATATGTTCCTTCAGCTATACTTGTTTTGCTATTTGCAAAGTTTATAACAAACCTAAAGTTTTCGGTTAATTTATAACTCTCTACCAAAGTTACTTCATTCACTGTTTTTGTAATATTTTCATCATTTGAAAAATCTGTTATTTCTGCAAAATTATTTCCATCAATATCTTTAAAATCTGCTATATCAATTTCTGTTTTGTCTTCACTTAAGATATATGAATAATATTTTCCACTATTTATCATTAAAATTTCTGTGCCTGATGGTATTGTAACAGGATTTTCTTTATCAATTTTTAGCATGAACTTTCTTGTTATATTTTTATATTTAGTAAGGTCATTATCATCTTGCATTACATCAAATTTTATATTTATGTTTGTAGTAAATATATCTTTTGTGTTAATTACTACATCATTTTCATTTGTTATTTTTTTGTCAAAGCATCTATTTGCTATACTGATCGATGTAGGTACAATTTCTGATGTTATTTCAACATCTTTTTCAATATAAAAACAGGTATAGTTTCCATCTTCATCTTGTAATATATGATATTTATCTTCTTCTCCACTTATTACACCTTGCACTTCTGGAACTTCATTTGAAACTTTTATATATGCATTTTCTATTCCACCTTTTATTAAGTTCTTATCTTCTGTAACTTTTGGATTTAATAGCATTTTTGTTTGGCCAGTTAAGTTTCCTCCTACTGTTAGAGAACATCCACTATCCAAATATATTTCTCCTCCACCGACGAAGTTTCCTGAAATATTATTTTCTTTTGCGGATATTTTTATCCCGCTTCCATCTGGAATCTCTAAGTTTTCTATAGCTGAAATTCCGCTTCCATCTGTATTTGTAAGTAATACATAACTTTTTTCAAATGTAACTGTTGTAGCTCTGTCTATACCATTCATCGTTTTGTATTTAGCAGTAGAATTTCCTGACCAATAATCTTTAAATATAACGTCTACATCTCCTACAACTTTTCCTAAAGTTTTTGAACCATAATTTGCTACATTTGTTTTTATTCCTTGGATTGTTACTATTGCAGTTCCATATGCTGTTGGAAAATCACTTGCATCTTCTTTACCATCTTCAATTTTACCTTTTCCACCACCATAAGCAATTTCTGTTACTATTACTCCCAAATCACTTTCATTTCCTATTATTAAAGTTATATTTCCCCCAGTTGCTTCTTCTCCTTCTTCAGTCTCTTCTCCAATATGCCCTTGGTCTCCTCCTCCAAATACATTTTTATATGTACCTGAAGTAATTGTAGTTGAAGCATTTACTAATACGTCTCCTTCATATCCTCCACCAAATACGTCATTTGCAGTTACTTTACTTATATTTGTACTTGTAGAGCCTATTACATTTCCAGATTTTCCACCTCCATAGATATTTTCTAGTGTACCACCTGTAATATTTAGAGTCGTATTATCTACATCTGCTGCATTTCCTCCACCATATACATTTGTAAGAGTTCCTCCACTAATGTTTAATTTTGTGCTTGTTACAGTTGCTGCGTTTCCACCGCCAAATACTTCTCCTTTAATTGTGCCTCCTGTAATATTTACTTCTGAGCCTTCTTCCGAAATTGTTGGTGCATATTCTCCTCCACCATACACATTTCCATTTACTGTTACACCATCTTCAATGTTTATAACAGTTTTTCCGTTTATTACAGATGCTGTTTCTATCGAATTTGTTTTTGAGGTTATACTACTATCTAATTTATATGTACCTTCCCATGCTAATGCTCTGCTAAAGCTTGATATTCCTGTTGCTTCTGGATGGGCTTCAAAACCTTTTCCTCCGCCATAAACATTTCCTTCTATAATTGTTCCTTCTGAAATTGTAATTGTAGCATCACCATTTCTAAATGCGCATCCATTTGCGCTACTATATCCTTCACCGCCACCATAAATTGAACCTATTGTGGAATTAGATGTTTTTATGTTTACATTTCCATTTAATGAACCATCAACTATTGTAAATGCATTAAATACTCCTCCAGTTTCATCTGGACTCATTCCATACCCAGCGCCATAAATGGTAGAAACCTTTCCACCTAATACATTAATATTTATTGTACTATCTGTACCATCAGACTTTTTAACTATAACACTCGCTGCACCAGCTCCATAAATAGTATTAACTTCTCCGCCACAAACATTTATGTATATATTTCCCGAGAAGAAAGGAATACTTCTACTTCTTCCTCCTCCTCCTCCATATATTCCTCTTGTAATTTTTGCATTTGAATATATATTCAAATATGAAGTGCAATCTTTCGCCAAATAGTTTGTTGCATTGAACCCTTGATTTCCACCATAAAAATCTCTAACAGTTGCACAATCTTTAACACTCATATAACTTGTAACATTTTGAATTGTTCCTTGCGCAGGACCTGCTAAAAGCATATCGCAAATTGCAGTTCCTCCTATTTCATAATATACATATTTGTTTGTATATATACTTGAACTTTGTCTATCTATTATTACTCTGAAAGCATGTCCGCTTAGTATTTTAGCATAAGAAGCCCTACTTGTGCCAAAGTCTTTATATCCATCAACATCTATATTAATAAATCCAGTTACAGAAGCATTTTTAGTTATTTCATTGCTCATCGCAGATGTAACAGTATTTCCTCTAAAGAGTCTTATCCCATACTCAAATATTAGGCAATTCCCTTGTGTATATATTTCATTCACCCCAGCATTTCCATTAGAAGCACACGTTATATCTATATCTCTTATTTTCAGATCTTCATATTGTATAAATTCAGGGTTTGAGCCATTAAGCTTAAGTCTTCCTTCTGTATCCTTCCCAAAATATTTTGAGGTAATTGTAAATCCATTTCCACCTGTATTTGCGGATGATTTTATAGTATATCCTAATTGAGAGTTAGCAGCATAATCTGTTACAATGATATAATTTTCATAGAAATTTGCACCCAATTTATTAACTGCAGTTATTGCATTTGTTACAGTTGTTTTTATTTTATCTGCTGTAATATTACTTACTCCAAAAGTAGTATTTAATTCTTTTGCTTTTGCTTCTGTTGCACTTGATGCTACATATACATTATTTGCTTTAACCCACTGAGCATAAACATCTAAAGTATATATTCTAGTATCCCCTAATGCTCCAGTTCCGCCATTTCTGTTTGCATCGTAAGAGCTTTTATAACTTATTTTAGAATAATTAGTAAAATTGCTTGATGATAATACAAGTTCATCGCCTTGTTGATATATTCCATCTGCCCAGTCATTAAAAATTCTTTTTACTCCTACTTTTGTATTGTTATATGCAGTATCTGGAATATTGTCTGGTCCATGGCTTCCAGTTGCAACTGATTTCCAAAATCCTGTTTCTTCGTCAATATTATTTTCTGGTGATTTTGTTAATGTGTATCCTCTAAAACCTGTATCAATAGCGTTTTCATCTTCGCTTGGGTTTAATATTCCGTCACTCGATACTTGCTTTTCTGCAAATTTATATTCTCCAAAACTTATACAATATTTACCTTTATTGTTTATATATATTGGAGTTGTAATTGAATATGTTACTTCATCTGCTTTTTCACCGTTTTCTGCAGTTCCTTGTACATAATTACTATGATATGTAACTGTTACCATTCCATAGCCATTGTTGTTTCCAAAGACTGTTTCTCCTTCTGCTTTTGAAGTTGGGAATAGTCTAGCTATCCCGACTATGATTATTGTTAATATAAATATTGTAACTATTGCTATTTTTAGTTTTTTATTTTTTATCATACTATTCCCTCCTTATCTTAATTAATTCCAAATCTTTCCATATATTTGCTTAACTATCATGTCCATTTTCTATATTATCTATTGCATCATAATATAGAACTAAACCTTTTTTTAGTAAGTAGCATCTTTATTACTTTATACTTTATTTATAAGTATTATTTCATAATTACTATTATCTTCTAATATATTCTTTGGTATTTTTATAGTATTTTTTTCTCCATTTGTTTTAATTTGAGAATTTTTCACTATATTGTTCGATATATCCACTACATATTTTGTATTGTCATATTCTATCTCTATATCATTTCTTAAAGTATGTGTTCTTAAATTTATCACTGTGTGGTCTTCATTTTCTATATATTTTAATTCATACTCTTTATCCTTTTTTACTATTACTTTTAATGTAGAGTTTAATTCCTTTGTGTATGGCTCTGTTGAAGAAATAGTTAGTTCGATGCTAATTTCACTTTCATCTATGATACTTTCATTTGGTTGTAAACACAATTTATATTTATTGTCACTTAAAACTGATTCCTTAAGTATTAATTCATCTGTTTCTTTTATTTCTGTCTCACTTGAATCTATTATTTTTGCTGTTACTAATTCTTGTCCTTGTGTTATTTCTGCTTTTATCGTATACCTAATATCTTGATATGTCATTTGTAATTTGTCTATATAATTTTTTATACCAAATTCTATTTGCTTTGTATTTGTTCCATCCCAATATAGAGTATATTCTTTTCCCTCGCCAATATCTGCTATTTCACTTTCAAAGTAAAATACAGACGAATCTTGCGAATGTGTATCTTTTCTTTCTAATACATATTTCCCGAAACTTCTCATAATTAAAATAAGGGCGATTATAATCATAAGAATTAATATATATTTAATATTTATTTTTTGTTTCTTTTTTCTTGTTCTCATTATAACCTCCTTACAAAATCTATCAATCAACTTGTACTCCATTTACTACAACTCGTACATAGTCTATGGTGTGACTAAATCTATAATCTGTCTGGCCGTCTTTCCATTTTATAATTAGCATATATGTATCTGTTTTATCTTCATTAAAATTAAAATTTATATCATCTGTTATATTTCCATTGCCTTGTAATAAATTTTCAGTTCCTTTTGTATTATTATCATAAGTATATAGTTCAAATTCCAAAGGTAAATTGCTTAATGACTCAATTTTTACTGTATAGTTCATTGCAACTTCTGTTCTTTTTTCTTCTTCTGTATTTGTAACTGCAAATATAAATTCTTTGTCTTCTGTTGTTGGGTTTATATCTACATCTAAAATCTCATCTGATAGTAAGTCTATTGCAGGAAATGCAACTTTGGCACTAGATTCTTTTGCTGTTGTTGTTTTATATTTTGAAAGTGTAAGAATTGTTACCATGATAGTTGTAACAATAAAACACATTATGAGTCTTTTAGAATTTAATTTATATCTTTTTCTTTGATTTGACATATGCCTTTGCATTTCCTCACCTCGTTTCTTATTAGTATACCTTTCCCATATAAAATTTATTTTACAGTAAAATATCCTTTATCTCCGCTCACACATCCCTAGAATCCTTTCTTCCAAAAAATTCTCCTCATAAATTCAGTAATATTTTCCACTTATTAAAATTAAATTTTTTATTTCGTATGATTTTCTCTTTCGTACTTAAGTCTTTTTAACATTCTTTCATCTTGTTTTCTTTTTCTTTTGTTTGCTTTAGCTAAGTAAATATAAAAGATTATTATAATAATTACTAATAGTATTTTGTTTTGAAGTGCAATCGACAAATTTCCTATATATGGCAGTTTTTTTATTACTTTTCCTTCTATCAGTTTGGCAGTTATTGTTCCACTATCTTCTGCGTTATTGTTGTCTCCTTTTGTTTTGTATTCTAATCCCTTATCTGTTTGTATGATTTCAGATATTCTGTGTGTTATAACTGTTTGTCCTTGTCTAAAGCAAATAATATCGTCAACATCAATTTTGTCTTCACTTACTTTTTTTGCTACTACAATATCCCCTATACTCAAATTAGGCTCCATACTTCCGAGAGATAATTACATAGGTTTTTATTCCAAAAAAGCTTGGAGTCTCCCCCGGCTTCACTACAGCCTGTATAATTAAAAATATATTGTAAATAAGTAATGGCACCAAAACGATATATATCATAATAGAGCTTAAATCTCTTAATTTTTTCTGCCTTCTTTGCCTTTTTCTTATAGCTTCCTCTGTATATAACATTTATCTGTTATGACCTCCATTTTTAGTATTCTATGTTTCCTAACGTTTATATGCCTGTGTGTATATATGTAAAGCAAGTCCATAGTATTGGTCCCCGGATGATGTTCCAACTATAGTATCTTTTTCATCATCACTTTCCCAATACCATTCTAAAACAAATATACTTGTAGAATCTTTTGGAGAAACTATATTTTTCACATCTAATTCTTCTATTCCAACATATGTATCTTTATTTCCTACAATATAAACATTATCCATCTTAAGTTTGTATTTCATGTTTACAAAGTTACTCATTTCATCTAAGAATTGTATATGATATTCTGCATCATCATTTGTGTCATTTTTTACGCTGAATTTAAATGTTCCTGTCGCCATTGGTTCTATAATATTTTGCCAATTTCTTTTGGAATTTGTAAAAATGTTTAACTCTGTTTTTGTTTCTATTTCAATATCTTCTGCTGTTACTGTAATTGGTACTATTTGATTAGTATCCCATATTGATAAATAATTATAACCAATTTTTCCTACTCTATAACATAAGGTATATAACATAACTAATAAAACTATTATTACAAAAATTAATATTCTGATTGTTATTTTGTATTTTGTTTTTCCAATTTGTTGATTTTTTTTATCTATATTTTCTTCTATCTCAAGAAATTCCAATTCTTCCGCTTCTTTTGTTTTTTCTTTCACATCCATTTTATTAGCTATGCCTCCTTTCTTTTGTTTAAATGTATTCACAAAAATAAAATTTTTATTTTACTTTTGTGAGTATATTTAATTTAGCAATAAAAGCCCTATCTATCTATCTTTATAAATAGAGCTTTTATTTATTTAGTTAGTTAACTTGTGTTGCTGTTACTGTAACTTTTACAGCTGCTGTTGCAGTTCCTGCAACTCCTAATGCTGTATCTGCAGCATCTCCAGTTTTATTCTCTGTAGATTTTCCTTCAGATATAGCTCCCGAATTGTATTTCCATCTCCATTGTACCACTGTATCAGTTGCTGTAGTTTGTTCCATAGCTAATGTAGCTAAAGTAACCTTTGCCACTTCTCCAGTAAAAGATGAAGCTGCTATCCATTCTCCATCTCCCACTTTAAATTCAAGTGGTAATGTAGTATTCACATCAAATGCAATTTCAGCTTTTGCTGTAACTTCTGATAAGTTTTGTACAGAGATTGTAAATTCTCCAGCTGTTCCTGGTGCTATTATTGCTTGTGTTGCTGTTCCAGCTTTTACATCAGTTTCATTACTTCCAACTTCTTCTGCATCTGTTGTATCTTTTATTGTTTTAAATAGGTTTATTGTTAGTTCTTGAGCTTCTGAAGTTGCTATGTCTTTATTATTAACTTTGAATGACCATTTAGCAACTCTTGCATTTGAAGTTGCTTCAAATTCAGATGTATATTTTGCATATGTACCAGAAACTAGTATTAATGCTATCATTGTTAATGCTAGAACTATTATTGCAAATTTTGCTACTTTATTTTCTTCTCTTCTCATATTTTTCACCTCCTTCTTTTGTTTCTATATTTAAAATTATAATATCAGTTTTAATCTGAATTATAAACTTTAATAACATATTTTATTTATTCTTTAGTGCTTCGTTTTGTTTTCTTAGTTCCTCGAGTTCTTCTTCCATTCTTCTTTTCTTTCCTACTTCTTCTTTTATATATTTTTTGTTCTTAGCATTTTCTGAAACTTGTACTAAAATTAGTAATAATATAGGAATTGATAAGCATACAAGCATTCCTGTTGGAGTTTGTATAAACATTGCTAAATTTCCCAAATTACTAACTTTAAATTGATATAATCCTTCTACATTTTCTGGTAATACATAGTCTTTATCCTGAGTGTTGTTATTATCACCTTTAGTTATATATTTTGTGGTTCCATTTTCGTTTACAATTTCTACTATTCTATGTGTTACAACAATATCATCATTTTTAAATGCTATGACATCATTTACTTTTAAATTTTCTTTATCTACTTCTTTTACAACTACAATATCTCCGGAGTAGATTTCACTTTCCATTGAACCCGATAATACAATAAAGGGCTTCCACCCAAAAAAAGATGGTATTTCATTTGGATGTACCCATGAATTAATTAGTATTACTGCATTTACGAATAATACTGGTAATAAAATTATTATACAAATTATACTTAATATTTTTTTCATACTTAATCACCTTTGCTATATCTTTTATCTATTTTTATTATAAAATTTTATATTACATTTTTCAATAAAATTCGAAAAATGTAATATAAATGTAAAATAGTTGTAATATTATCGTTACATCGAGTAGAGTAGAAAATTTTATTAAATAAAATTTTCATCCCCTCTCACACCACCACATCGTGCTGTTTGGCAATGAGCGGTTCAATTTATAAGTTTTAATTCAAGCTAAATAATAGTCTATTTTAGGGAAATAAGAAAATAGAATTTATAAATGTCCACCTGTTTGGGTGTAAAGGGGGTAGACAAAAAATAGCCCAGTATAAAAGTTTTGTTCAATAAGAGATAGGAGTAAAATATAAAGACCTCCATTCTGGTGTCCCCTTACAATTTCAGTTATCCCTTTAATATAGCCTCTTTTAAGTCATATAAGTTATCTATTTTTAAATATCTTATTTTAGATCTTGGTAATTCATTATATTATACAAATCATATCATTTTATATAATATGTTTTTTTCTATAATTATTTCTTAGTTTATTCCATTTTAATATATCTTTATATTAGATTATATATTTTAGACATATAACTTGTTTACTTCAATAAAAAAATGTCTTAAAAACGATTTTAACGATTAAGTCCAAAATAGCCTTATTTTTCAGACAACAAACTATATGGCTAATTTTTAAAAACGGCTTAAAATCGATTCTCGTGCGTCATTATTTTAGCGATTTTTGAACTAAATCCCAGTTGTTGCAATAATTACATGGATTTATATAAATCATAAAAAATTACATATTATCATAATAAATATATATAAAAATCTTTTAATAATTCAATATAAGTTTTATAATATCAAGACGTTTGTAATTGTAAAATAAAGTTTTAATCATTTTAGATGATTAGTTTTATGAGAATAATATAAAAATATCTTATAAACGATTTTCAGAGGTTTAGATTTATAAAATT
>ULWD01003459.1_pt1 | contig 12682 bp, 12 predicted proteins | sample 1960011 | NCBI WGS metagenome assembly ULWD01 (sample SAMEA4835803, study PRJEB28245) | human gut metagenome | biome: gut microbiome; material: fecal sample | place: Denmark | collected 2008 | reverse complement strand
AAATGCGTGCCAAGCCGTCAGGCGTGATTTAATCAGTGCTTCCCTAAATTGAACGGTCATGCAGTGCTGCCTTCCCCCCGAAACCACAGGGAGAACGAAAAAACGTCACAATGAGGTGAGAGCAAAGCATGATACGTCTGGAGCACATTACCAAGACCTACGTCAACGCCGGCAAAAAATTCAACGCCGCGGACGATGTGAGCCTTGAGATAAAAAAGGGCGAGATATTCGGCATAATCGGCTTCTCCGGCGCGGGAAAATCCACGCTGGTGCGCTGTATCAACCTGCTTGAGCGCCCGGACAGCGGAAGGGTCTTTATAAACGACAAGGACATTACCGCCCTGCGCGGCGCGGAACTCCGCAGGCAGCGCAAGAAAATAGGAATGATATTCCAGCACTTCAACCTGTTCGCTTCGCGGACAGTGCTGCAGAACGTAATATTCCCGATACGCTACAACGGGCTTTCCGCAGCGGAGCGCAGGAAAAAGGCGCTGGAGCTGCTCAAGTTGGTAGGTATCGCGGATAAGGCGGGCGCGTACCCCTCGGAGCTTTCCGGCGGCCAGAAGCAGCGCGCGGCTATCGCAAGGGCGCTCGCAAGCGACCCGGAAATACTCCTGTGCGACGAGGCAACGTCGGCTCTCGACCCGCAGACCACCGAGGCGATACTGAAGCTGCTGAAGTCCCTCAACGCGAAGCTGGGACTTACCATCGTGCTGATCACTCACCAGATGAACGTAGTCAAGGAGATATGCGACCGCACCGCCGTAATGGAAAACGGCAGGGTAGTCGAGCAGGGCGACGTGTTCGAGATATTCGCGAACCCGCAGCAGCCCGTGACGCGCTCCTTCGTGGACACGACATCCTGCCTGAGCGGAATAAACACCCTCATCGAGGAGAAATCCCCGCTGGTGCAGCTCAAGCCGGGTCAGAAGATACTCCGGTTCAAGTACCTCGAGAGAAGCGCCTGCGAAGCGCTCGTCTCCACTATCTCCCGCAAGTTCAATGTTGACCTGAACATCGTGTTCGGAAGCATAGAGATCATCGGCGACAACCCGATAGGCGGGCTTGTAGTCATCGCCGACGGAAACGATGACGATATCCGCGCCGCAGTCAAGTACCTGTGCGATATCAATGTCGGAGTGGAGGTGATCCTCAGTGCGTGAGTTCTTTGAAAGCATTATGCCGAACGTTATACCGAAGCTTCCCGCTCTGTGGAACGCTACCCTGGAGACCCTCGCGATGACCGGCATTTCCGCGCTGTACATTCTCGTTATCGGAATGGCGCTGGGAATCCTGCTTACCGTGACGAAAAAGGGCGGACTGCTTGAAAACCCAGTGGTCTACCGCGTGCTGGACATCATTATCAACCTCCTGCGCTCGGTTCCGTTCATTATCCTGCTGTTCCTGCTTATCCCGCTGACGCGTATCATCAGCGGTACCTCCATCGGAGTTGCCGGTTCGATTTTCCCGCTCATCGTAGGAACTGTTCCGTTCTTCTCCCGTCAGGCTGAGGCGGCGCTCGCCGGAGTCAGCCCCGGTCTTATCGAAGCGGCGCAGTCGATGGGCTGCTCCAAGCTCGGGATCATTTTCAGAGTGTACATCCGCGAGAGCATTCCGGCTCTTTCCCGCGGTATTACGATCACCCTGATAAACCTCGTCGGACTCACCGCGATGGCTGGCGCAGTCGGCGCTGGCGGCCTCGGAAACTTCGCGTACGTTCAGGGCGTTCAGCGCAACTACTACGACATCATCGTTGCCGCAGTTATTGTTCTGGTGCTCATCGTCCAGGTTATCCAGATAATCGGCAACATCATCGCAAAGAAAACAGAGAAATAAACCGGTAAGACACATAAAACAACACCGGATAATACAACTAAACAAATCAAGTTCAAAGGAGAACAAATACCATGTCTATCAGAAATAAGTTCGCATTTTCCCTCGCAGCAGTTCTTGCAGCAGTATCCCTGACCGCTTGCAGCGGCAACACTTCCTCCGCGGCTGACAGCTCCGCTGATTCCTCTGTGGCTGATTCCTCCGCAGCAGAGAGCGCGGCAACCGCTGAGAACTCCGAGAACTCCGACAGCGCAGACAGCGCCGCTGACGCAGAGACCGCGTACTCCCCGGAGAACCCCGTGACCGTAAAGATCGGCCTCACCGGCAACGTATACGAGGACATCTGGAACCCTATCAAGGAGAAGCTCGCTCCCGAGGGAATCAACCTTGAGTATGAGCAGTTCACAAGCTTCAACATTCCGAACAACGCGCTCAACAGCGGCGAGATCGACATGAACGCGTTCCAGCACCACGCTTACTTCAACAACGATACAGCCTCCAACGGCTACGACCTGACCGCCATCGGCGACACCTACATCGTAGCAATGAACATCTACACCGCTAAGGATCTCACCATCGAAAGCGCGCTTGCTTCCACCGAGACCCTCAAGATCGCAGTTCCGAACGACGTTACCAACGAAGGCAGAGCGCTGAAGCTCCTCGAGAGCGCAGGCTTCTTCACCATCAACGCTGACGCTGGCGCTTCCCCCGAGATCAGCGACATCACCGACTACGCAGTACCGGTAGAGTTCGTCGAGGTAGACGCAAACCTCGTTTATTCCGTTATCCAGGACGTTGACCTCGCAGTCATCAACGGCAACTACGCCCTCGACAGCGGCCTTACCGCAGACGACGCCATCTACAAGGAGAGCGAGTACGCAGACAACAGCTACTACTGCCTGATCGCCGTACGTTCTGAGGACGCTGAGAACCCCGTTTACAAGCGCATCGTCGAAGCTTACCAGACTCAGGACACCATCGACATCTACAACAACGAGTTCAAGGGATTCTTCGTTCCCGCTTGGACACTCGGCTGATAATAACTGAAACATCGCAGGAACCGCGCAGAATATGTGCGGTTCCGTTTTAGAAAGGGAGATAACAATGCATGACCTTCTGAAAATAATTTCCGACCCTGAGAGAGTAAAACTCGGCAATATTGAGGACAAGTACCTTTCCGACACACTCGGCAGATTAAAGGGGACCGCCGCGGCGCTGGTGTTCCCGAAGTCCACCGAGGAGGTCAGCGCGGTGATGAAGTTCGCGAACGACCGCGGGCTTCCCGTAACTCCCCGTGGCGCGGGAACCAACCTTGTCGGCTCGACCGTTCCCCATGGCGAGGGCATAATCCTTGATTTCTCGCTGATGAACCGCGTCCTTGAAATAGACGAGGACACCTTCACCGCAGTCGTGGAGCCGGGCGTTGTGCTCCAGGATTTCCAGAAGCTTGTTGAATCGAAAGGCCTGTTCTATCCCCCCGACCCGGGCGAAAAGACCGCTACCATCGGCGGCAACATCTCCACCAACGCAGGCGGCATGAGAGCCGTAAAGTACGGCGTTACCCGCGATTACGTCCGCGGTCTGGAGCTTGTGCTCGCTGACGGCAGAATAGTCACCGCAGGCACCAAGAACGTCAAGGACGCAAGCGGACTTTCACTCAAGCATATCGTCATCGGCTCGGAGGGCACTCTGGCGGTCATCACGAAGTGCATTCTGAAGCTGGTTCCCAAGCCTGAGAAGTCGCTTTCTGTGGTCGTTCCGTTCCCGGATCTTTCCACCGGTATCTCCGGCGTTCTGAGCATTATCCGCGCCAACGCGAACCCCACCGCGATAGAGTTCACCGAGCGCACCGTAGTGGAGCTCGGCGAAAAGTTCACCGGGCTGAAATTTCCGGTACCCGAGGCTGGCGCGTACATTATACTGACCTTCGACGGCACCGGGAATTCAGTGACCGACAGCGCCGCGAGAGTCCGCGAAGTAGCGCTGAAGGCGGGCGCGCTGGATTACATCACCCTCGACGACCCGGAAGCCGTGGCGAACATCTGGAAGGTGCGCGGCTGTCTCGTCAAGGCTGTGGAGGCGGTCAGCGAGCAGGAGCCTGTTGACCTCGTAGTGCCGATAAACCGCACCGCTGACTTCATCAAGTTCGTCCACGAGACCGAGAAGAAGTCCGGCATGCAGATGGTCGCATTCGGGCACGCAGGCGACGGAAACGTACACCTGTGCATGGTTCGCGGAAAGCGCTCCGACGCTGAGTGGGAGCACGACCTCCACAAGAACATGACCACTGTTTACAACTACGCGTACTCCCTGGGAGGACTCACTTCCGGCGAGCACGGCATCGGCGTTGCGAAGCGCCCGTACTTCCTCGGCGCGACCGCTCCGGAGAACCTCGATCTCATGCGCTCCATCAAGACCGCATTCGACCCGAAGCACATTCTGAACGACCACATTTCTTATCTTAAATAAGGGGAACAACATGACAGATCTTTCATTAAGAACAGCGGGATTCACTGATTCAGTGATTCGCCGCATGACGAGAATATCCAACCAGTACGGCGCGGTGAATCTCTCCCAGGGCTTCCCGGATTTCGAGCCTCCGAAGGAGATACTCGAGCGCCTGGCGCAGGTCACTAAGGAGGATTTCCACCAGTACGCTACGACCTGGGGCTCCCAGAACTTCCGCGACGCGGTAGCCGCAAAGCAGAAGCGCTTCATGGGCTACGACATCGACCCGAACTCCGAGATAGTCGTTACCTGCGGCTCCACTGAGGCGATGATGGCGGCTATGCTGTCCGTTACCAACCCGGGCGATAAGGTCATCGTATTCTCGCCGTTCTATGAGAACTACGGCGCGGACGCTATCCTTTCCGGCGCCGAGCCTATCTACGTTCCGCTTGTTCCGCCGGAGTACAGCTTCGACGCAGACGTGCTGGAAGCGGCGTTCAGGCAGCACCCCAAGGCGCTGATACTCTGTAATCCCTCCAACCCCTGCGGCAAGGTGTTCACCCGTGAGGAACTCCAGATAATCGCAGACCTCGCAGAGAAGTACGATACCTATGTTATCACCGACGAGGTTTACGAGCATATCCTCTATGCGCCGAACAAGCACGTTTATTTCTCGACCCTCCCGGGCATGAGAAAGCGCACGATATGCTGTTCTTCGCTTTCCAAGACCTACTCCATCACCGGCTGGCGCCTGGGTTACGTTATTGCTCCTCCGGAGATCACCGACCGCGTGAAGAAGGTTCACGACTTCCTGACTGTAGGCGCGGCGGCTCCGCTCCAGGAGGCGGCGGTGGTCGGTCTGAAATTCGGCGACGACTACTACAAGTGGCTCCAGGATAAGTACACGCACATGCGCAAGCTGTTCCTTGACGGTCTGGACAGGATAGGGATTCAGCACAACGTTCCGCAGGGCGCGTATTACGTCATGGTGGACGTATCCGAGTTCGGCTACGAAAGCGACCTCAGGCTCTGCGAAGCGCTTGCGGAGCACGTAGGAGTAGGCGCGGTGCCCGGCTCCAGTTTCTTCCGCGAGCCGGAAAACCGCTACATCAGACTGCACTTCGCAAAGCAGGACGCGACGCTCAACGCCGCACTGGAGCGTTTACAGGATATCCGCAAGAAGCTCCCCAAGGCATAAAATTACCGGGCAGGCGATGAACCTGCCCGGTTTTAATTCGGAATTCGGAATTTCGGTGCCGCCTTCGGCGGGTTATTTCAAATGACGGGCAGGGAAGAGGAACTGTCCGTTTTTTTGTTCCCGCAGGATATTCAGCATTTTTCAGCCGCATTATTTGACAGAAGGTTCCGGATAATATATAATAAACATATGGAACTATAATAGCATATGGAGAAAAGACATGTATATCAGCTTTGAATATTACCGGATATTTTACTACGTGGCGAAATACGGGAGCATATCCCAGGCGGCGGAAGCGCTGATGAACAATCAGCCGAACATCTCCCGCACCATAAAGAACCTCGAGAGCGAGCTGAACTGCACGCTGTTCGTGAGGTCGCGCAAGGGCGTTGAGCTGACCCCGGAGGGCGAGAAGCTGTACTCCCACGTAGCGGCGGCGGTGGAGCAGATACAGTACGGCGAGGAGGAGCTGTGCCTTGAACGGACGCTGGCGAAGGGCGTGGTAACGATAGGTGCGAGCGAGATCGCGCTTAGGTGCTACCTGCTTCCGGTGCTGAAGAATTTCCGGCAGAAGTACCCGGGCGTGCGCATACGTGTATTCAATCACTCGACTCCGCAGGCGATATCCGCGCTGAAGCACGGGCTTGTAGACCTCGGCGTTGTGACGACTCCCACGGAGGACACCGACCTCATCGTTTCAAAGGAGATATGCGAGATACGGGAGATACCGGTGTGCGGAGCGGCGTTCCCGGAGCTTGCAGGGAGGCAGGTCAGCCTGTCGGAGCTTACGAAGTATCCGATGATATCGCTGTTCAAGCAGACCAAGACGTACGAGATATATTCCGAGTGGTTCCGGAAGAATGGCTGTACGCTCTCGCCGGATATCGAGGCAGCCACAGCGGATCTGATACTTCCGATGGTGCGGAACAATCTCGGGATAGGATTTGTGCCGGCGCAGTTCCTTGAGTGTTACCCCACAGACGGGCTGATACTGCTCGACCTCAAGGAGAGCGTACCGACGCGGAAAATCTGCCTGCTTAAGCGGAAGAGCCAGTCCATGAGCGCCGCAGGCAGAGAGCTGGAACGAATGATACTGAAGTAGCGGAAGTGAAGTTTTCCGCACAAACTATAATTTAGCTGTGTAAAATGTTTCCGAAACAGTCCACCGGACTGTTTCGGAGGAAAGGATTAATAAAGACGACGTGTTGCTTGTGGGGGAAAACTCTTGTTTTCCCCCACACCCCTTTAGCGCTTTTTTGCTTTTAGCCGCGCTTCCGCGCGAAGTTACTGCGCGCCGGCGCGCAGAGTAGCCGCACTCCGTGCGGAGGTTTCGCCTGACGGCGACGAGGGCGCTGCCCTCGACTCGCAAGGGGGACGCGTCCCCCTTGACTCCCGATTTGGGATTGCAGTAAGCGGAACACGCACCGCTAAATTATAGTTTATCGCAAAAAAGGGCAGGCTCTCCGCCTGCCCATAACTCGTTTTAACCGCCGAAGCTGCCGCCATGACCCCAAACTGAATTCATGGCTGTTGGTTAACGCTCTTGACCTTCAGCCGGACTGTTGCCCTTGCAAGGGTCATCTGCGCCGCGTGGAACTCGCGTATGCTCCGCTTCTGGAGCATAGCTTCCTTAGCCGCCGCCGCTACTTCCCGCGCACGATTGGCGTCGATCTCCTCGGGGCGCTCCGCTGAATCTACCAGTACCAGCACCTCGCCGTCCTCGACCTTCACAAGCCCGCCGGATACCGCCGCTATCTGGTTTTCACCGCCGGGTACCCTGTAGGTCATCTTGCCGGGCACCACCGCGCTGATTATGTCGCAGTGACCAGCAAGTATGCCGTACTGCCCGTCGGCAGTCGGAACTATCAGCGACTCGCACTCGCCCTCGTAGAACGTGTTGGAAGCCGCCAGTATATGCGTCTTGAATGTGTTCATGCCGCACCCCTTACAGCTTTGCAGCCTTTTCTACCACATCGTCGATGGTGCCGACATTGTAGAACGCGGTCTCCGGGTACTTATCCATGTCGCCGGAGATTATCGCCTGGAAGCCCTTTATCGTCTCCGTCAGCGGAACGTAGATTCCCGGGATACCCGTGAACTTCTCCGCAACGTGGGTCGGCTGTGCCAGGAAACGCTGTATCTTTCTCGCTCTGGTGACTACCTGCTTATCCTCGTCGGAAAGCTCGTCCATACCCAGTATCGCGATGATATCCTGAAGCTCGTTGTACTTCTGGAGTATCTCCTGAACCGTTCTCGCGGTCTCGTAGTGGTCGGCGCCGACTATATCGGCCTCGAGGATTCTGGATGTGGAGGCAAGCGGGTCGACCGCCGGGTAGATACCCTGCTCGGCTATCTTACGGCTCAGTACCGTGGTGGCGTCCAGATGTGTGAACGTCGTCGCCGGAGCCGGGTCGGTAAGGTCGTCCGCCGGAACATATACCGCCTGTACGGAGGTAACAGAACCGCTCCTTGTGGAGGTGATACGCTCCTGGAGAGCGCCCATTTCCTCGGAAAGGGTCGGCTGATAGCCTACCGCGGAAGGCATTCTGCCCAGCAGCGTGGATACCTCGGAGCCTGCCTGTACGAAACGGAAAATGTTGTCGATGAACAGCAGCACGTCCTTATGCTGCACGTCGCGGAAGTACTCCGCCATCGTAAGCCCCGACAGAGCCACGCGCATACGCACGCCCGGGGACTCGTTCATCTGACCGAATACCAGCGCGGTCTTGTCGGAAACTCCGCTCTCGCGCATTTCGTTCCAGAGGTCGTTACCCTCACGGCTGCGCTCGCCGACGCCGGTGAATACCGAGTAACCGCCGTGCTCCATCGCAACGTTGTGGATAAGCTCCTGAATAAGCACCGTCTTGCCGACGCCCGCGCCGCCGAACAGACCTATCTTACCGCCCTTGGGGTACGGCTCCAGCAGATCTATTACCTTGATACCGGTCTCGAGCACCTGAGCCACCGGCTGCTGCTCCTCGAATCCCGGAGCCTTGCGGTGTATTTCCCAGCGCTCGCCGTCGGAGAGGTCGCCCTCGCCGTCTATCGTTTCGCCGAGTACGTTGAACATGCGCCCTAAAGTACGGTCGCCGACCGGCACGCTTATCGCCCTTCCGGTGGCTGTGACCTCCATGCCTCTTGCGAGGTTCTCGCTTGCGCCCAGCAGTATGCAGCGGACTCTGTCCTTTCCCGTATGCTGTGCGACTTCCATAACGCGCTGTGCGCCCTTTACGTTGACGGTCAGCGCTTCTTTTATCTTAGGCAGTTCGCCCGGAGCGAACCTGCAGTCTATAACTGGTCCGGATATCTGTGTTATCTTACCTGTGTTCAATGTCCGCACGCCTCCTCACTTTTCTTCTTTGCCAGCTTCCTCTTCTGCGCCTTTGCGCCGGAGGATATCTCGGTTATCTCCTGCGTTATCGCAGCCTGTCTTGAGCGGTTGTACTGCACGGACAGCTCGCCCAGCAGCTTCTCCGCGTTCTGGTTGGCGGAGTTCATCGCGGTCATTCGCGCGTTCTGCTCGGCGCAGAAGCTGTCGACCAGCGCACTGTAGATGTATCCCGAAACGTAGCTCGGAACCAGCGTTTCCAGCACCGCGGTTATCGACGGAGTGAACTCGAACGGTCTTGCTACCGCCTTCTCGGTGGTGTTGTCCGCGAATACCTTTCTGTGGAACGGCAGCAGACGTTCGGTCTTTGCCTCCTCGAACATTCCGTTGCGGATATCCGTGTAGACCACGAATATCTTGCATACCTCGTCGCGCTCGAACATGTCGAGCAGGATATCGGTTATCTCACGGGCGCGGTGCATCGTAGGATTCTGCGCCGTGTAGAGGAAGCTCCGCTCCACCGGTATGCCGTGGTGCGCGAAGTACTGCCGTCCGTACTCGCCGACTACGAAAAGCTTCGTGGCGGGGTGTTCCTTCAGCAGCTTCTCAGCCTCGCGTATAACGTTCTGGTTGTACATTCCGGCAAGTCCCTTGTCTGCGGTAACTACCAGGCAGGCGTACGGACCCGTCAGCGCGTGGCCGTCGTCCTCGGGATAGAACCAGCGGCTCTCCGCGTCCTTCTTAGAGGTACGGAAGATACGCTTTATCTCGCCCTTTATCGCCTCGAAGTAGGGGCGGGTGTGATCCAGCTCCGACTTTGCCTTGCGCATTTTCGTGGAGGCTATCAGGTACATCGCGTTGGTTATCTTCTGAGTATCCCGGACGCTTTTTATTCGGTCCTTAATCTCTTTCGTGTTAGCCATAGCGCACCGCCTTAACCGCCGTTACGCTCCAGAAAGCGCTTTGCGAAGCCGAGCAGGGACTCTCTCTCCTCCTCGGAGGTCTCTCCGGTGCGGTCTATCTTCTCGCAGAGGTCGGGGATCTCCGAAGCTGCGGAATCCAGCAGGCCGTGGCTGAACTGCGGAATTTTGTCCACCGGGACGTCCTGGAAGATGTGACCCATAGCAGCGGTCAGCAGGATTACCTGCTCGTGCTGCTTGTAGGGGTTGTACTGCTTCTGGCGGAGCAGTCTCATCAGACCCTGACCGTAGCGGAGCTGCTTCTTGGTAGCCTCGTCCAGGTCGCTGGAGAACTGCATGAAAACTTCCATCTCGCGGTACTGTGCGAGGTCGAGACGGATAGCGCCGGTCGCCTTCTTCATTGCCTTTGTCTGAGCCGCGCCGCCCACACGGGATACCGACAGTCCGACGTTTACAGCCGGGCGCTGACCGGAGTGGAACAGGTCGCTCTCAAGGAATATCTGACCATCTGTGATGGAGATTATATTTGTAGGGATATACGCGGAAACGTCGCCCGCCTGGGTCTCGACTATCGGGAGGGCGGTCATGCTGCCGCCGCCGAGCGCGTCGGAGAGGTGCGCAGAACGCTCCAGCAGACGTGAATGCAGGTAGAATACGTCGCCGGGGTACGCCTCACGTCCAGGGGAGCGCTCCAGCAGGAGACTCAGCGTACGGTAGGCTACCGCGTGCTTGGAAAGGTCGTCGTAAACTATCAGGACGTCCTTGCCGTGGTTCATGAAGAACTCGCCCATTGCGCAGCCGGAGTAGGGTGCGATGTACTGAAGCGTTGCGGAGTCGCTGGCGGTTGCGTTTACGATTATCGTGTAATCCATCGCGCCGTGCTTGCGGAGGTTCTCGGCGAGCTGCGCCACGGAGGACGCCTTCTGACCGATAGCAACGTAAATGCAGACTACTCCCTTGCCCTTCTGGTTGAGGATAGTGTCCAGTGCGATGGCGGTCTTGCCGGTCTGGCGGTCGCCGATTATCAGCTCACGCTGACCTCTGCCTATCGGGAACATGGAGTCTATCGACAGCAGACCGGTCTCCATCGGGCGGTTGACCGGCTGGCGGTCGATGATGCCGGGGGCGGGGTTCTCTATCGGGTAGTAGTCCTCCTGGGTTATCGGACCCTTGCCGTCGACCGGCTCGCCCAGTGCGTTGATGACGCGTCCCATGAACGCCTCGCCGACCGGTATGCCAGCGACCTTCTTGGTGCGGCGCACCATGCTGCCCTCGGTTATCTCGCTCTCGTCGCCGAAGATTACGCAGCCTATCTCGTCCTCCTTGAGGTCGAGAATCATGCCCTTGATACCGCATTCGAACAGCAGTATCTCGCCGTACTCGGCGTCCTCAAGTCCGCTGATGGTCGCGATTCCGTCGCCGACGGTGAGCACCGTGCCGACTTCCTCGTCCTTCGGGACAGGCTCGAAGTCCTCTATCGCCTGGCGAATCATCGGCAGGACGTCCTGCTTGCCGCGGATAGCCTCGGAAATGCTCTGCTTGAGCTGCTTTGCGCGGCCCTCGGCGCTCCAGTCGAATATGCGGTCGAGGTTCCACTTGTAGGTGGAGGTGCCTATCTCGATGCGGAAGCCGTCGCGCACGCTGTCGTCCTGCTTCGGAATGACTGCTACTGCGGCGTTGTACTTCTTCTCGAGGAAGTCCTGAACCTTCTTGAGCTGTTCGTCCGTGGGAGTTTCACGGCTGTATACGAACGCTTCGACCTCGACTTTTCTGATCTCGTGTTCTGTCATCAGTCATTACTCCTTTCCGGAATCGTCGGACTCAGCGCTGTCAAAGCTGTCGTATGCGCTTCCGGCAGGTACGAGCAGCTTGTCGACCGCAGCGGATACCATTTCCTCGATCTGCGCGTTTGCTTCCTGAAGCACCTTGTTCTTCTCGGCGAGCGCGGCTCTCTTTGCGTCGGCGAGTATGCGCTGCTTCTCCTGCTCGGCTTCATCAAGGTGAGCCTTCGCAGCGGCGTCGGCGTCCGCCATAGCCTTCTTCTTCAGCTCTGCGGCTTCGTCCTGAGCCTTCCCGATAAGTCCGGAGTACTTCTGCTGCTCGTTTTCAGCGGCTGCGAGCTTCTCGGCGGCAGCCTTGTCCATATCCTTGTAGTAAGCCTCGCGCTTTGCCATGAAGTTCTTCACCGGCTTGTAGAGCAGCAGCCAGAGTCCGCCGAAAAGGATAATGAAGTTGAACAGATGCAGCAGGATCTGCTGCCAGTCTACATTCAGAGGGATTCCCATAAAATTACCCCCTTACAGTACGAAGATGATGAGGATTGCAACTACCAGGGCGTAAATGATCGCGGTCTCAATGAATACCAGACCAAGCATCATGTTGGTACGGATCTTGTCCGCAGCCTCGGGCTGGCGGGAGATACCCTCAGAGGACTTCGCAGTGGTAAGACCCATGCCTATGCCGGCGCCGCATGCTGCGATACCTACGCAGATACCTGCTGCGATAGCTTTGCTGCCGGTGGAATCAGCGGCGCTGTTCGTCTCAGCTTCCTGGGAAACGCTTGTGCCGTCCTGGGGAGCGGGCTCGGGCTTATCTGCGGCAGCGAAAGCCACCAGGCTGCAAAGTGCGCATACCATCAGCGCAATGATTCCGCAAACTACTAATTTCTTAACAGATCTCTTCATGATCGTATCCTCCATTGTTCAGTAAAATTTATTTGTTGGTTGATTTGGAAAGGCGCTTTTTTACCGCCTTGACGGGAGGTTCGGAAACCTCGCCGTAGAACATTGCCGTGAGCATAGTCAGGACATACGCCTGAATAAGCGCGTGCAGCAGCGTGAACATGATTCCCACGAACACCGGGAGAACGAAGCTCAGGCTGATATTGTAGTAAACCAGCTCGGTGACGAGCAGACCGCTGAGCAGCGCGCCGAAAAGACGGAAGCTCATTGAGAT
>ULWD01045917.1_pt1 | contig 12714 bp, 9 predicted proteins | sample 1960011 | NCBI WGS metagenome assembly ULWD01 (sample SAMEA4835803, study PRJEB28245) | human gut metagenome | biome: gut microbiome; material: fecal sample | place: Denmark | collected 2008 | reverse complement strand
TATATTATGTCGTCAGTTCGCCAACCGAATGTTTGCTAAACAATAATATTCTATGCTGTAGCCTTATTGAAATAGTCTTTAAGGTTAATAACTGGCTGTGGCTTTGCATACTTATAACCCTGGATATAATCAAAGCCTTTACCTATACTGTAATCTGCCTGTTCATCATTTTCTACACCTTCAATCAATAATATGAAACCTTGTTCTTTAAATACGCTTGTCAGATGGGATACGATATCTGATACAGCAGTACTGTCAAGAGATTTATATAGCAGACTCTTGTCAAACTTGATTGTATAGAATGGACATCCAATTATTCTTTCCAGATTCGAGTATCCTGTACCAAAGTCATCGAGATAAAACTTGATTCCAGACTGGTTAAGCTTTTCCATATTCCGTAATACCATATTAAAATCATCAAATATAGCACTTTCGGTAAGTTCAAGTCTGATATGTTGAGGATTAATATCATTATTGTTTATAATACTCATAAGTTCATCAAAAAGATCACGGTTTGATAATTCAGATGATGAACAGTTAATTGTAATGGCATCAAAGTCATATTTAGATTCGAATTCCTTAACAATTCTGCATACTTTGTTGATCATAATCATAGTAAGTGTGTGTATACAATGATTCTTTTCAGCAAGAGGTATGAATCTGTCAGGGTAGATAATAGTTCCATCAAGTGACAGGCGCATAAGTGCTTCAGCAGTTCTGAAGCTGTTTTCATTAACGCTGAATATAGGCTGTGCATAGCAAAGCACACGTTCATCATCAAGATTGTTCTGGTTTCTTATATCAAGAAGAAGCTGCTCTATCTTATAATTCTCGTGGAATTCTCTGTAATCCTTATCAGTTGCAAGGTAGCATTGATTACCTGTTTCGTTGTATATTTTATTAAAAAGATAATCAGACATAGAATTAAGCTTGTGTATATTAGTTATTACCGGATTATTCTGTATGGCAACGATTTTATAGTTGACATTGTAGGTTGAGTAGTGCATATGCTCTATGATACATTGTTCCACGTTATTAAGAAATTGTCTTATTCTGGTTTCATCCTTAATATAAATTATCATAGCAAAGTCAACATTATTAAAACGATAAATGTGTACCATATGGTGCTGCTGTTCTATTTTACGACACACCTTGGCAGATATTACTTCTATCTTGCTGTTATGGACAGCATAATTAACATTCTTTAGCTGTGGAAAGCTAAGATATAATACAAGAAAGTTACGTTTCATTTTGACACTGTCAGAAAATCTTGCATTAAAGGAATTCTGGTTCTGGCAGCCTATTAATTCATCATATGGATTGCTATGAAATAATATATAATAAATAAAAAAAGGTAATACATAAGTCAGACTTGTGTATATCGCATTTTTAGTAAGATACTGAACGGTAAGCATAATAAAATCAGCAGGTATAAATATCAATGCATATCTGTTTACTACAGTTGGAATCGTATTGTGATTGACTAATACAGTAAGAAGACATAAAAAACATGTCATTATTCCATATGCAAGGTAAAAGTTCATAAATGAATCAATGCTTATTATGCCATCAGCTGTAAAATAATGTGTTTTCTGTGAATAAAACCATACGATACCAGCCAGATATATTATTGCGAATATTGTGAGAGAGTTGTGCAAAATCCCCCTGTTGTTATATATTTTAGAAGAAAGAAAACTTATATAAATATATAATGCTGCAATTATGATAAAATATAGTGCAAGGTATAATAATGAAATACCTATACAGAAGGTAGTACTATAATTATCATTATGGGCAGCACAATATATAAGAGCAAGCTGTGAAATAATAGCTGTTAGTGATATAAGAATACCATAATAAAGTATTTTATATGAGCTTGTTTTACGTGGGTTAGAATAAATCATAAGAAAAATAAGAAATACACAGGTGATAAGACTGAATATTTCTGCGGTTACATTGTATCCTCCAATTAACATAAGTGCCTCCAAAAGATGTATGACTATAAGAAAATATTATACATATTATTTAGTATTTCCACAATGGGGAAAAAGATACATATTATGGCGCATTTTAGGCATTTTTGGGGGATTAAGAATAATTTTGAATGATAAAGCCATAACAATATAAGGTCTGGCTGTAATATAATTTTACCTTTCAAAGCTGGGATATATTAAACAGGATATACAGTGTAATTAAGAATTAAGATGGGAGAAAAGATATGAGTAATATTTTATTAATAGAGGATAACGAAGCAATAATTATGGGGCTGGAATACCTTTTTACCAATAATGGTTATAATGTCAGGGTTGCAAGAAGTGTATGTCAGGCAAAGGAGATATTAGATAATGCAAAGGAAACTGAAAAATATAGAACTTTAATTGGAGCTGGTGATGTATGGAACATAGATATTATAATACTTGATGTAATGCTTCCTGATGGGGATGGTTTTTCGCTTTGCAGAAAGATTAAAGCTGATGATATAGCCCCTGTCATATTTCTTACAGCTAAAGATGAGGAGAAAGATGTTGTAATGGGGTTGGAGTTAGGTGCAGATGATTATGTTATAAAGCCATTCCGCAATATGGAACTTCTATCGAGAATTAAGAATGTGCTAAGAAGAAACCGGAGTGGCAATGAGCTTATATATGCTGGTTTAAAGATGAATGTTGATATAAGAAAATTGTACAAGGAAGACAATGAAATTAAGCTTACAAAGCTTGAATTTGAGATATTAAAAATTTTGTTACAAAATCCTAAAAAAGTATTTACAAGGGAAGAAATACTATCACATATATGGGATTCAGCAGGTAACTTTGTAAATGATAATACACTTACAGTTACAATCAAAAGGCTTCGTGAGAAGATAGGCGATAAAGAAGGAAATATTATTGTGACGGTGAGGGGTGTAGGTTACAGATTGTCAGATTAGAGCAATCTGCAATATATTATATCAGCAGAATGGACAGAATATTATAATGTGTTAGAAAGAATATGAAAATATAATAACAGATTGGAGAGAATATGGGTGCATATAAGAATAAGCAGGCTGTTAAAAGTCTGTTATTAACAGGTGTAGTGCTGGTTGTCGGCGTAGTGGTATATATGTCCTGGATAGGCTGGTATACTAATAAGTATAAGAATATTGAGAATACATATATAAGATGTATTATGGAAAATGTAATCAGCCAGTATCCGGATTTTGATATGGAAGAAGTTGCGATTATATTAAATAAGTCCTACAGTGAGCTTGAAAGCAGTACAACATCAGAAGAATTTTACAGCATATTAAGAAAAAATGGAATAACAGATAATACATTTTATATTAAAGATATGAGTGACATAAGAAATGTCAATATAATAGTCAGCACTTTAATTATTGGTTTAATGTCGGTATTGTTTATTATATGTTTTTACATATATCTGAGGAGAAGAAAGAATGCTATCGTCCAATTGCAGGATTATATGGATAAAATATCACGCGGTAATTATGAGCTGGAAATAAATGATAATTCAGAAGACGAGCTTAGCAGTCTTAAGAATTCGTTATATAAAATTATGGTATATATGAAGGAACAGGCAGACTCAGCCAGAATAAAAAAGGTTATGTTAGCACAGTCAGTATCTGACATATCACACCAGTTAAAGACACCACTTACTTCAACTCAGATTCTGTTGGATAATCTTAATGATAATCCTGATATGGAATATGCTACAAGAAAGAAATTCATATATGAAGCTTTAAATCAGGTTAATGGAATGAGCTGGATGATTGTAACAATGCTTAAGTTGTCAAGGATTGATGCGGGTGTGGTGAAGTTCAATAATGAGAATATTTCCATTAATAAGATTGTAGAAGAAGCGGTAGGTAATCTTGAGGTTATAGCAGAGATTAAAGCTGTTAGTATAGACATATATGTTCATAATTCAAATACAGATAATATTCATAAAGGGTCAGATAATAAAGAAAATAAATTGAATAAATCGGACATCTGTATAAAGGGCGATTACAACTGGAACAGGGAAGCATTACAGAATATTATTAAAAATGCAATTGAACATAGTAGACATAAAGGTACTGTAAAGATAAATATAACAGATAATGATGTGTATACAGCAGTGTATATAACTAACAGAGGTGATAAACTGAGTGACCAACGACAGAAGCAGATATTTGAACGCTATTACAGTGAAGCTAAATACGAAGATAACAGTATGGGAATAGGACTTCCTCTTGCTAAGGCAGTAATTGAGAAGCAGGGAGGCTATATAAGTGTGGAGTCCGATGATGAAGAAACAGTATTTATAGTTAAATACATAAAATAAATGTCACCGAAATGTCATTTTATCTGTGTATATTGAGATATGTAATAAATCAATGCATATTTATAATCTATATTTACGACAGAAAGAGAGGCAGTATATGGAGATATTAAAGGTAGAACATCTTGTTAAACAGTATGGCAAAGATGACAATGCTGTACTTGCAGTAAATGATATTTCATTCAGTGTGGAACAAGGCGAGTTCGTGGCTATAGTGGGAAGTTCAGGAAGTGGTAAGTCAACACTTCTTCACCTGCTTGGCGGTGTGGACAGACCTACAAGTGGAAAGGTATATATACAGGGTGAGGATATATATTCACTGAATAGTGATAAGATAGCAATATTCAGAAGAAGACAGGTAGGGCTTATATATCAGTTCTATAACCTTATACCAATTCTTAATGTTAAAGAAAATATTACTTTACCTTGTGAACTTGATGGCAGGATACCAGACAAAAGCGAACTTGATGAGCTTATCAACACTCTTGGTTTAAAGGACAGGGTGACACATCTGCCTAATGAGTTATCAGGTGGACAACAGCAGAGAGTATCAATTGGCAGGGCACTTATTAATCACCCGGCAATACTTCTTGCAGATGAGCCGACAGGAAATCTTGATTCACGCTCAAGTGATGAAATCGTAGAATTATTAAAACTCTCTAATCAGAAATATAAGCAGACAATTGTAATGATTACCCACAATCTTGAAATTGCAAAGATTGCAGACAGAATATTACGAATTGAAGATGGCAGGCTTGTATAAAGATTATGAACAGGCACGAGCCTTATATAAATAGTTTCATAATTTTATAAGATTTTATAAGATATAGAATTATGTAAATTTATGAAACGGGCTGGAAAGGAGAGTTTATATGCAGATACTTAACAGGTTGACAATAAGGAATCTAAAGCTTAATAAAAAAAGAACAATTGTTATAATTATTGGTATTATACTTGCGACAGCACTTCTTACTGCAGTTGCAGCTATGGCGGTAAGTTTAAAAGAAAGCATAACGTTAAGAGCAAAGAAGGTAGATGGAGATTTTCATCTTCTCTTATATGATATGACTGATAAGCAGAAGGAGTCAGTTATTAATAACAGGCAGGTGGAAAGTTATTACGAAATGCACGAAGTTGGTTATGCAGTGCTTGACGGCTGTGTTAATGACAGTAAACCTTATGTTTATATTGAAGCACTTGATGGTGATACATTTGAAAAGGCAGAAATAAATGTAACATCAGGAAGACTTCCAGAAGATGACAGCGAAATAGTTATATCAAGTCATATTAAGACCAATGGTGGTGTTAAATATAATATTGGAGATGAGATTACATTTGATGTAGGCGACAGGACATATAATGGTAAAAAACTTTATCAGAATGATGATTATAGAGAAGATGAGCTGCTTGATGTAAAGAAGACTAAGACGTATAAGGTTGTGGGAATATGTGACAGGCTTCCATATGGTGAAGAACCAAGAACTGCACCGGGTTATTCGGTCATTACATTTGCAAATAAGTCAGATACATCTTTGAATAAATCGGACATATATATCAGGTTTCATAAAAAGGTACTTAAAGACAGGTATAATATAATTGCGGATATATTAGGTGTCGATAGAAATTTATTTAACAAGCAGTATTCAGGCAGTCCAACAGATGAAGAGGCAGGGATATTAAAGAACCAGCTTGATAAGGCACATTCATATTACATTAATAACAGTATTATAAAGTATGAAGTGTTTTATGATTCAAGTGTTGCATTTGTATATAATATGGCGGCTGTTGTTATGGTTATAATTATTATAACTTCAGCGGTATGTATAAGTAACAGCTTTGCTATATCTATTAATCAGAAAACTAAACAGTACGGAATGTTAGCTTCAATCGGTGCTACTCCACGTCAGATTAGAAAAAATGTTTTTTTTGAAGCTGCGTTTATGGGTGTAATAGGTGTTGCAGCAGGTATAGTCGGGGGTCTGTCAGCAAGTTATATTCTTGTCCTATTGAGTAACAAAATGCTTATTGATACATTAGAAATGAGCATTGTGTATGCACCATCTTTATTAGGAGTACTTTTATCAATTGTACTTGCGATAGTTACGATTGTATTGTCGGCATTAGTACCAGCAATAAGGGCTTCGCGAATGTCACCAATAATGGCTATCAATCATAGTGAAGATATTAAGATAAAATCTAAGTCATTAAAGACACCGGAATTAGTCAGTAAAGTATGGGGTGAAGGAGGTGTCCTTGCCTATAAGAATATGAAGCGTAACAAGAGAAAATACAGGGTAATCACTATTTCTATTGCGCTTAGTGTAATGACATTTATTGCTTTATATGGATTTATGAGTTTATTAACAGATTCAGCCAACAGATACGCTAATGGCAATATAGATTTAAGGGTGTATATGTCTTCATATAAAAATATGTCTGTAGATGAAGCTGATAAAAAAGTAAGTAATATTGTGAACAGGATAAATAATGAAACAAATATAACAGATTTTACTTTTGCAAGAGGCTTTAATGGCATTTTAAAGGATAAACCAAAATACAGTGCTGATTATTATGAGATGTATAATTATGAAAGGGGCTTAGCAGAACCGGACAATTATTATATTAATATTATTTCATTAGGTAATGAAGAATATGAAAAGTATATTAAAAAGCTTGGCATCAGCAAGGAAACTGCACAGAGCGGAGGCATACTTGTAGATAATACATATCAGTACATTAATAATGGAAATAACGTAAAATATTTTAATGTATATGATGGTTATAAAGCTGGTGATATATTAACGTATCAGGCTGGAAATGCAGGCAGAGGACAGTCAACTGATAATAACAGACAATCAGACGATACAACATTTTACGATATAAAGATTGTGGCACTTAGCAATGAAAGACCATTCGGATATGACAATGCTTATACTTCTTATGGTTATCTTATTGTAAGTGATGATTATATGAATCAGTTTAATCCCGGGGATATTGATTGCAGTGTACTTCTTAATATTAACTGTGACGACCCTGATAAAGCACAGGATATACTTGTGAATGAATTTGATATTGGGAAGAATAATATAGTTAATGCGGCACAGGAAAGAAGGAACAATGAGAATCTTATTCTGATAATCAAGATATTCTTATATGGATTTATTGCTATTGTTTCATTGATTGGCATAACCAATATATTTAATACTGTTACAACCGGAATGGAATTAAGAGGCAAAGAGTTTGCAATGCTTCAGTCGATAGGTATGACAAAGAGAGAATTTGATAAAATGATAAGGATGGAAAGTGTATTTTATGGAAGTAAAGCCCTTATAATTGGTGTAGTGTCAGGAACAGTGCTTTCTTATATCATATATATGGCGGCAGGAGAGTCACAGTTAAGATATACTTTGCCATTGCCGGCTATAGTTATTGCGGTTGTTGTCGTGATTATACTGCTTCTTGGAATTATGAAATATTCAATAGTCCAGATAAGAAAGCAGAATATTATAGAAACAATAAGAAATGAGAATATATAAATAAAAATATATAGAAGAAAATGTATGGAAGAGTAATAAAAGTATTGCTTTGACAGAAACTACTGATTATAATATAATTTCTTATTGAAATACTACCATAATGGTAGGTTTGGTAATTAATAATTCGGAATGGAGATAAAGATGTTAAATCAGTTTTCAAGAACACAATTATTACTAGGTGAAAGTGCAATGCAGGAACTAGCTAATAAGAGAGTTGCTGTATTCGGAATAGGCGGAGTGGGCGGTTATGCCTGTGAAGCACTTGTAAGAAGCGGCATAGGTGCATTTGACCTTATAGATGATGATAAAGTATGTCTTACTAATCTTAACAGACAGATTATAGCAACGAGAAAAACTGTTGGAAGGTATAAGACAGAGGTTATGAAAGAGAGAATGTTGGAGATTAATCCCAATGTTGATGTAAGAATTCATAATTGTTTCTTTCTTCCAGAAAATGCTGATAAATTTCCATTTAATGAGTATGATTATATAATTGATGCGGTAGACACTGTGACAGCTAAGATTTCAATTATTATGAAAGCAAATGAACTTGGAATCCCGGTTATAAGCAGTATGGGAGCTGGTAATAAGCTGGATCCGACAGCATTTATGGTTGCAGATATATATAAGACAAGGGTGTGTCCTCTTGCGAAGGTTATGCGCCGTGAACTTAAGAAACGTGGTGTTAAGAAGCTTAAGGTTGTATATTCAGAGGAACAGCCAACAAGACCAATTAAGGATATGTCGATAAGCTGTCGTACTAACTGCATATGCCCTCCAGAAGCAGAACACAAATGTACAGAAAGACGTGATATTCCAGGAAGTGTGGCATTTGTGCCATCTGTTGTAGGGCTTATAATTGCTGGAGAAGTGATTAAGGATATCGCAGGGGTTAAAGCTAAGCCAAGAACTGTATAATATTTATTTACAATTAAAGATTATTATATTATTAAATTCAAAGAACCTGAATGATAATTATACCAAGTGGCAATTGATATGATTATCATTCAGGTTCTTTTTGATGAGATACTGAAAATTATTATTGATAAATCAAAGTATAATTATTAAAATAACAGATAGAAGTAATAAAGCATATATGCTGAATTAATAAACTAACCACGAGGTGCAAAAGGAGAACGATGGCAGATAATATAATAGAATTAAGACATATTAGTAAAGTATATAGTGATAATGGATTTAAGGCTGTTGACGATTTTAATCTTGAGGTAAAAAGAGGAGAGTTCGTCACTTTTCTTGGACCATCCGGATGTGGTAAGACTACTACATTAAGAATGATAGCAGGATTTGAGATGCCAACAAGTGGAGAGATACTTCTTAATGGAGAAGATATATCACAGCTTCCAGCTAACAAAAGGCCTATTAATACAGTATTCCAGAGATATGCTTTATTTCCACATATGAATATATATGACAATATAGCATTTGGACTTAAACTCAAAAAGCTGCCAAAAGAGGAGATTAGAAAGAAAGTAAAGAAAGTTCTTGATATAGTTGACCTTGAGGGGTTTGAGAATAGAAAGATATCTACCTTATCAGGTGGACAGCAGCAAAGAATTGCAATTGCAAGAGCCTTGGTTAATGAGCCGGAAATTCTTATGCTTGATGAGCCGTTAGGTGCACTTGATTTGAAAATGCGTCAGGAAATGCAGATTGAATTGAAGCATATGCACGATGAACTTGGAATTACATTTATATATGTAACACATGATCAGGAAGAAGCGCTTACAATGTCTGATAAGATTGTTGTTCTTTCAGAAGGCAGGATACAGCAGATTGGTACGCCTGAGGATATATATAATGAGCCGCAGAATGCATTTGTAGCTGACTTTATCGGTGAAAGTAACATTTTCAAAGGTATTATGACAGGACATATGAAAGTAAGATTTTGCGGCGGTGAATTCATAGGAATGGACGATGTTGCAGAGGGTACACTTGTCGATGTTGTTGTTAGACCGGAAGATGTAATTATAACTAAGCCAGAGGATGGAATTGTTGAGGGTGAAGTTGTGTCGGTTATATTCAAAGGTATGCACTATGAGGTTACTGTTGAATCGGGCAAGTACGAGATGGTTATAAGAACGACCAAATGTTATTCTGTCGGTGAAAGAATTGGTATGAAGCTTGAGCCGGACGGAATTCATATTATGCTTGCTGAGGATCATACAACAAGCTTTGTTACTAATATTAATAGTGATTATACACTTGATTTTAATGGCAAGGTTATTAATTGCGATTTAACAAAAGTTATTCCCAAATCAAGTATGAAGGACAATGTTTTAGTTGATGAGAATAACGAGGCTGTTGATACAGCTAAGTTAAAGGTTATGGTTTCAATCCAGCCATATGATATAAGAATGAGCGATAATGTGGATGAAGGTCTTGTATCCGGACATATTATCAACCTTATCTATAAGGGTGACCATTACAGTTACGTTGTAAGAACAGAATATGGACACGACCTTATTGTAGATGATGAGTATCTGTGGAATATGGACGATGCTGTAGGACTTGTTATGCCAGAGGACAAGATGAAGTTCCAGTTAAAAAAGTAAGTAAAGGGAAAGGAATTAATAAAGATGAATAATGTATTATCGCGTAAGCAGCTTGGAATTCCTTATGGAATATTCCTTTTATTATTTGTTGCAGCCCCTTTGCTTGTATTGATATATTATGCATTTACCAATGGACAGGGACAGTTTACAGTAAGTAATCTCTGTAATTTCTTTACAGATCCTAACACACTTGGAACATTGTGTTACAGTTTTGCACTGGCATTTGTTGTAACTATGGTGTGTCTTTTAATAGCGTATCCAGTTGCATACATACTTGCACAGAGCGAGATTAAAAGAAAAGCAGTTATTCTTATGCTTTTTGTGCTTCCAATGTGGATTAACTTTACACTTAGAATTACAGCACTTAAGGAAGTTCTTTCATTAATAGAAGGTAATCTTGCATTTTATCCTTTTATTAATACAGTTATTGGAATGACTTATGATTTTCTTCCATTTATGATACTCCCGTTGTATACAACATTATCGAAAATGGATAACAGCATTATAGAAGCAGCAAATGATCTGGGAGCTAATAATTTCCAGACATTTATAAGGATTATATTGCCATTATCTATACCGGGAATTATAAGTGGAATATCAATGGTGTTCCTGCCAGCGATGACTAATTATGTAGTGCTTGATATGCTTTATAACAGTACATATATTATGGGTAGTCTTATAGGAAGCTACTTTAGTGCATACGACTGGAATAATGGTTCAATGATAGCACTTATACTTCTTATAATTATATGTATAATCAGTCTTATATCAGCAGACAGCGATAATGAAGGTTCAGGACGCAGGCTGTAGATATATGTGATGGGAAAGAGGACAGGTATGTTTAAAAAATGTGTTAAATATGCAATTATCGGTCTTGTACTTATATTTATGTATGTTCCGATTCTTATATTAGCAGTATATAGTTTTACAGATTCACCTAATATTGGAGCTATTCATTCATTTTCGTTCCATAATTATGTGACATTATTTACAACACCAGAGCTTATAGATATGATTATAGGTTCAATTGCACTTGCAATTGGAAGTGCGGTGCTTGCTACAATACTTGGGACAACAGGTGCAATTGGAGCATTTTATTCTAAGAAAAATGTTAATGGTACAATGTCAGTTCTTAACCAGATACCAGTTGTTAATGCCGATGTCGTGACAGGTTTTTCATTATGTATTCTTCTGGTTGTTGTATTCGGGGTAAGCAAGAATACTTATATTCCACTTATAATAGGACATACAGTGCTTAGTGCACCATTTGTATATCTTGCGGTTGTTCCCAAGTTAAAGCAGATGGACCCAAGTCTTTATGAGGCTGCACTTGATCTTGGAGCAACACCGGGATATACGTTAATTCATATTATTATACCTCAGATTGCATCAGGTATTGTTTCAGGATTTATTATGGCAGTTACTTTATCACTTGATGATTATTTTGTGGCAACTTATACGAAACCGGCAACATTTGATACAATAAGTACATATGTTGTTAATGCAACAAAGGGTTCGCAGACTAATATTAGGACTGCATTATGGGCATTATCGACAATTATATTCCTGATTGTAGTTATAGTTGAAGTTGTTATGAATTTTGCACCTATAAAGAATGAAGCCCAGAAGGAGAAACATTAATGAATAAAAATGTGATTATAGATATTACATCTTATATCAGACATTTGACGAAAAAGGTTATAAAAGTTTCGCTTGCTATGCTTTTGGTTGTTGAAATGTTGTCTGGAAGTATAACAGGAGTGTGGAAAGGATTTAATTCTACTAAAGCAGAGGCGGCAGATAACGATACAATTACACTTAGAATATGTAACTGGGAAGAGTATATAGATGAAGGCGGCTGGAACGCTGATGAAACAATAGACCTTGAGAGCACAGATATCAGGGGCGATAATTCTATGGTTGATGATTTTGTTCAATGGTATTATAAGACATATGGCAAGAAGGTTAATGTCGAATATAGCTGTCTTGGAACTAATGAAGAACTTTACAATATGCTTACATTAGGTGATGAGTACGATTTAATATGTCCTTCAGAATATATGTTTATGAAGCTTATGACTGAGGGCTGGCTTGAACCATTTTCTGATGAATTCTACGACACAGGAATCAAAGAGAATTATTATGCAAAAGGTGTTTCACCATTTATAAAGCAGACTTTTGATAATAATACAATCAATGGTGAACCTTGGAGTAAATATGCTGCTGGATATATGTGGGGTGTTACAGGTATTATATATAATCCAGAAGATGTTACAAAGGAAGAG
>ULWD01028633.1_pt1 | contig 12724 bp, 8 predicted proteins | sample 1960011 | NCBI WGS metagenome assembly ULWD01 (sample SAMEA4835803, study PRJEB28245) | human gut metagenome | biome: gut microbiome; material: fecal sample | place: Denmark | collected 2008 | reverse complement strand
CCCACATCTGATGCTGGCCCACGTCGGTGACGTAGACGGCCTCCGGGCCGCACTGGCTGCACACCTCGCCGATGACCTGATGGGGCATCAGGCGGGACGCATCGGACACGGGATGATAATCCTGCGCCTGCCACTCGCGGATCATGGCCATCCACTCCGGGTGCTTTGCCTCTTGGATGAGGGGGAGCATCCCGCCCAGCACGTAGGCGGCATCGCCGGAGATGGCCAGATCCACATCCACGTTCTTGCCCAGCTCGCTGGGGTCGATGTCGATCTGGATGATGGTGGCATTTTTCGCAAAGGTCTTAGGGTTCAGGGCCACACGGTCCGAGAAGCGGGTGCCCAGCGCGATGAGGACATCGCAGTCGGCCACGGCCCGGTTGGAGGTGTAGCAGCCGTGCATTCCCACCATGCCGATGTTCATCGGGTCGCCGTAGGGCACGACGCCTGCCGCCATCAGGGTGTAGGTGGCGGGGATCTCCGCTTTGTGGATGAGGTCCCGCAGGGGCTGGCAGGAGGCTGCGCTCCGCACACCGCCGCCAAAGTAGACCAGAGGCCGCTTGGCCGCGTTGATGAGGTCGGCGGCCCACTTGACCTGTTCTTCGTTGTACGTGGTCACGGTGCGGATCTTTTCCGGCTGCTTGGGAGTGAACTCGCAGACCGCAGCGGTCACATCTTTGGGAATGTCCACGAGGACGGGGCCTTTGCGGCCGCTCTGCGCAATGCGGAACGCGGCCCGCATGGTGTCGGCCAGGTCTTCGACCCTGCGCACCGTGAAATTGTGCTTGGTGATGGGCATCGTGATGCCCTCGATGTAGGCTTCCTGAAAGCTGTCCGTGCCAAGGCTCGCCGTGGCGACGTTGCCGGTGAAGGCGACCATGGGCACCGAGTCCATATAGGCCGTGGCAATGCCGGTGACGAGGTTGGTGGCACCCGGCCCGCTGGTGGCCAGCACCACGCCGGTACGGCCGGTGGCGCGGGCATAACCGTCTGCCGCATGGGAGGCGCCCTGCTCGTGGGCGGTCAGCACATGGGTGATGCGGTCGGCGTTCTTGTACAGCTCATCGTAAAGGTTCAGCACTGCGCCGCCGGGGTAACCGAAGATGGTATCCACCCCCTGCTCGCAGAGCACCTCAACAAAAATCTGCGAACCATTCAACTGCATGTCTTGTCTCTCCTGTTTCCTGTCTCTTTTCCAACTCTACACTTTCAAAATTCCCTCAGATACGTCAAATTTCGTATCCTGCATCCTCAGTGGAACGTTGGGTCAATTATACTATAAATCGGTCAGATGTCAAACAATGTTTTGTAAATTGAATCACCCGAAAGATGAAGATAATTAAACACAGGGTTGCACTGAGTCTGCAACAGCGGTATAATTTTGGTACATTCGTTAAATATAAGAGGGAAAAGGCTATGAAACTTCGTGAATGGAACGCCCGGCTGCACGGGCTTGTGATCTTCCGCGCCCTGCTGGAAGACCCGGTGGTGGCCAAATTATTGGACCTGACCGACCGGATGGAAGCGGGCACCCGCAGCATGGGCCCGGTGTGCGACGCCGTGGCGGCCTTTGAGGCGGCTTTGTTTGAGCAGACCACCAATCTGGGCGAGTATCTTGCCAATGCGGTGCTGGAGACCGAGACGGTCTGTGTGCGGCAGGCTGCGGCGGGCGGCATCGCGCCGGTGATGCAAAAGGCACTGGACAGTGAACTGAGCTTTTTGCAGGAGCTTTGCCGCCTGACGCTGGATGAGCTGTTCCAGACGGCTTATTCCGAACAGGCCCAGCGGCCGGAACTGGCCTTCCTGCCCCGGTGGGAGACGAAGGACATCGACCTGGCAGCGGCTTACGCCCAGCGGATGCAGGAGGCCGGGAAAAAGGGTTACGGCATGTTTGCCAAACACCATGTCTTCACGGTGGAGAACGGGCGTCTGGTGCCGGTCAAGTACCCGGATCCCCAGCGCCTGTCCGAATTGCCCGGTTACGAGGGCGAGCGGGAAAAGGTCATCGCCAACACCAAAGCCCTGCTGGCCGGGATGCCGGCCAACAACGTCCTGCTGTACGGTGACGCGGGCACCGGCAAATCGAGCGCGGTCAAGGCCATCGCCAACGAGTTCGCGCCCGACGGCCTGCGTCTGGTGGAAGTCAAGAAGAACCAGCTCTATCAGATCCCCGACCTGATGGACAAGCTGGCGGCGAACCCGCTCAAGTTCATCTTCTTCATCGACGACCTGAGCTTCACCGCCAACGACGACAACTTCGCAGCCCTCAAGGCCATCCTCGAAGGCAGCGTTGGCGGCCGGGCCAGAAACATTGCGGTCTATGCGACCTCCAACCGCCGCCACCTCATCAAGGAGACCATGACCGACCGCACCGGTGATGACATCCACGAGGCCGACACCCGGCAGGAGCTGATGAGCCTGTCGGCCCGCTTCGGCCTCACCGTGACCTTCCAGCGGCCCGAAAAGGCCCGCTTCGAGGCCATCCTCACCGAGCTAGCCAGACAGCACGACATCCGGATGCCGATGGATCAGCTCCTCGTCAAGGCCGAGGCGTTCGCCATCCGTGCCGGAGGCCGCAGCCCCCGCGTGGCCAAGCAGTTCATCGAGCAGTGTGAGAGCGGCGTACAGAAGTAAAGCGCGGCATACTTGACAGTTGAACGAAACTGCGTATAATAGAAGATACGAAGGATATTGTATTCATGGCTCATCATGAAGGCAAACAAGAAGCCCCCCGGTATTGCGAGTACCGAGGGGCTTCTTGTTGCTAGAGGTCAGTGCTTGCCGTCCATAAAGAACTGTTCGTCAAGCCACTTGCAGATAAAGTAAGAAACGATACCTGCTGCAACGGACAGTACGAAGGATATTAGCGTATCCAAAGCTCATCACCTCCTTCCCAGTGGAGGAGCGGGGGAGACGGCAACACTAGAATAGCATAAAATTCGACAGGATACAAGCAAGAAAGGCAGTGCCCATGCGGGCACTGCCTTTTTGCAATAAAATCAAACGCGCTCGGCGACGAGCTGGAAACCAGCCTTGGTCAGCTCCGTGCGGATCTGCTCGATCTGCGCATGGTCGCGGGTCTCCAATGCCAGCTTGAGGAAGCAGCTGGAGATGGGCATGTTGGGGTCGGAGCCATCGTGCAGGACGGAGACGACGTTGCTGCCGCAGCGGGAGACGATCTCGGCCACCTTCTTGAGCTGGCCGGGCTTGTCCTCCAGTGCGATGGTCAGGTTGGCTTTGCGGCCGCTCATGACCAGACCGCGGGTGATGACGCGGTTGAGGATGTTTACGTCGATGTTGCCGCCGGAGATGACGCAGACGACCTTTTTGCCTTCGATGGGCAGCTTGTGGAAGAGGGCGGCCGCCACGGGCACTGCACCGGCCCCCTCAGCGACGAGCTTCTGGTTCTCCATCAGAGAGAGGATGGCGGCTGCGGTCTCGTCCTCGGTCACGGTCACGATGTCGTCCACATACTCCTCGCAGAGCTGGTAAGTCAGCTCACCGGGGGTCTTGACCTGGATGCCGTCCGCGAAGGTGGAGGCGGCGGAGAGGGTCTGGTATTTATGCTCGTGGAGGGAGCGGTACATGCTGGGGGCACCCTCGGCCTGAACGCCGTAGACCTTGACGTCCGGCTTGAGGCTCTTGATGGCAAAGGCCACGCCGGAGATGAGGCCGCCGCCGCCCACAGGCACGATGACCGCATCCACATCGGGCAGCTGGTCTAAAATTTCCAGACCGATGGTGCCCTGACCCGCGATGACCTGTTCGTCGTCGTAGGGGTGGATGAAGGTCATGCCGGTCTCAGCCTGCAGCTCGACGGCCTTGTCGTGGGCGTCGTCGTAGGTGCCGGGCACGAGGCAGACCTCCGCGCCCAGGCTCTTGGTGTTCTCCACCTTCATGATGGGCGCACCGTCCGGCATACAGACGATGCTTTTGATGCCCCGGCGGGTCGCGGCCAGTGCCACGCCCTGGGCGTGGTTGCCTGCCGAGCAGGCGATGACGCCCTTTTCGCTCTCCTCTTTGGAGAGCTGGCTGATCTTATAATAGGCACCGCGCACCTTGAAGCTGCCGGTGGCCTGCAGGTTCTCGGTCTTCAGGTAGAGCTGGCAGTCCTTGGAGAGCTTGGGGGCCTCGATGAGGTCGGTCTTGCGGGCAACATCCTTGAGCACGAAAGCGGCATGGTAAACTTTATCCAGAGTCAACATCGTTTGTTCCTATCCTTTGTTCCATAAATGTGATGCAATAAAGTATAGGATACCAAAAGTCTTTTGTCAAATGAAAGGATTTCACGATTTGACCGGCTGGGGTGACGAAGCGCCAGGAACCGCAAAAAAGCGACGCCGCGCGGCGTCGCTTTTTTGCAGAGGTTCAGATCTCGGCCAGAATGGCGTCGCCCATGCCGGAGCAGCCGACACAGGTGCAGCCGTCGCTCATGTTGTCGGCGGTGCGGATGCCCTTGTCCAGCACCTTGCTCACCGCGTTCTCGATGGCGTCCGCTTCCTCGGCCAGACCGAAGGAGTAGCGCAGCATCATGGCGGCGGAGAGGATGCAGGCGGTGGGGTTGACGATGTCCTTGCCGGCAATATCGGGGGCAGAGCCGTGGATGGGCTCATACAGGCCGCGGGTGCCGTCGCCCAGCGAGGAGGAAGGGATCATGCCGATGGAGCCGGTGATCATCGAAGCCTCGTCGGAAAGGATGTCGCCGAACATGTTCTCGGTGACGATGACGTCGAACTGCGCGGGGTTCTTGACGATCTGCATGGCGCAGTTGTCCACGAACATCTCACTGTACGCGACGTCCGGATATTCGGCCTGCAGCCGGTGCATGACCGAGCGCCAGAGGCGGCTGGTGTCCAGCACGTTGGCCTTGTCCACGCAGCAGAGCTTCTTGCGGCGCTTTCGGGCCGTCTCGAAGCCGATGCGGCCGATGCGCTCGATCTCGTGCTCTGCGTAGGGCATGGAGTCAATGGCCTGTTTCTCGCCGTTTTCGAGGGTGTGGGTCTCATGCGCGCCGAAGTACACGCCGCCGATGAGCTCCCGTACGATGAGAAAGTCGATGCCCTGGGCCACGATCTCCGGCTTCAGGGGGCTGGCCGGGGCCAGCTGGGGCCAGATCTTGGCCGGGCGGTTGTTGGCGTACAGCCCCATCCCGGCGCGCAGGCGGAGCAGGCCCTTTTCGGGGCGCTGCTCACCGGGCAGACCCTCCCACTTGGGGCCGCCCACGGCACCCAGCAGGACGCTGTCCGCAGCCAGGCACTTGTCCAGCTCGTGCTGGGGGAGCGGGTCGCCGTATTTGTCGATGGCCTCGCCGCCCATGGCAGCGTCGGTGTAGTGGAAGGTGTGGCCGTACTTCTCGGCCACTTGATCGAGGACGCGGAGCGTCTGCTTCACGATCTCCGGGCTGGAGCAGTCGCCCCAGATGACAGCAATGTTTTTTTCCATTGGGTTCTCCTTTCGGCTGATCCCTCTCAGTCTCGCTTTGCTCGACAGCTCTCCCAAAGGGGGAGCTGGCACGAAGTGCCTGAGAGGGTCACTTCGTCAGCGACTTCATCAGGCCGCCGTCGGCGATGATCTTCTGGATAAAGGGCGGGAAGGGTTCGGCCTGGAAGGTCTGGCCGGTGGTCTTGTCGGTGATGACGCCGGTGTCGAAGTCCACATGGACCTCGTCGCCTGCGGCGATGGCGTCGGCGGCTTCGGGGCACTCCATGATGGGCAGGCCGATGTTGATGCTGTTGCGGTAGAAGATGCGAGCAAAGCTTTTGGCGATGACCACCGAGATGCCGGCGGTCTTGATGGCCAGCGGGGCGTGCTCACGGGAGGAGCCGCAGCCGAAATTCCAGCCGCCGACCATGATGTCGCCCGCATGGACGTTGTGCACGAAGTCCTTGTCGATGTCCTCCATGCAGTGGGCGGCCAGCTCTTTGGCGTCGGGGGTGTTCAGGTAGCGGGCCGGGATGATGACGTCGGTGTCCACATTGTCCGGGTATTTGAAAACGGAGCCGTTTGCGTTGTTCATGGTGTTTCTCCTCTCTTAGACCGTGCGGGGGTCGGTGATATAGCCGGTGAGGGCGCTGGCAGCGGCGGTGGCCGGGGATGCCAGATAGACTTCGCTCTTCACATGGCCCATGCGGCCCACGAAGTTGCGGTTGGTGGTGGAGACGCAGCGTTCGCCCTCGGCCAGAATGCCCATGTAGCCGCCCAGGCAGGGGCCGCAGGTGGGGGTGGAGACGATGCAGCCCGCATCAATGAAGGCGGTGGTCCAGCCGCGCAGGATGCACTCCTTGTAAACGGCCATGGTGGCGGGGATGATGATGCCGCGCACCCCCTTGGCGATGTGCTGGCCCTTGAGGATGTTGTAGGCGGCCTCCATGTCTTCCAGACGGCCGTTGGTGCAGCTGCCGATGACGACCTGGTCAATTTTGATCGTTTTGCCCTCGGCGGCGGGGTGGGTGTTCTCCGGCAGATGGGGATAGCTGACGGTGGGTTCGAGCTGGGAAAGGTCGATCTCGATGGTCTGCTCGTACACGGCATCCGGGTCGGCCTCGTAGAAGACCGGCTCGCGCTGGCTGCGGCCCTTGAGGTAGGCTCTGGTGGTCTCGTCCACGGGGAAGATGCCGTTCTTGGCACCGGCCTCGATGGCCATGTTGCAGACGCACAGGCGGTCGTCCATGGTCAGGGAAGCCACGCCGGGGCCGGTGAACTCCATGGACTTGTACAGCGCACCGTCCACGCCGATCTGACCGATGATGTGGAGGATGAGGTCTTTGCCGGAGACGCGGGGGCCGAACTTGCCCTTGAGCACGAACCGGATGGCGGCAGGCACCTTGAACCATGCCATGCCGGTGGCCATGCCCGCGGCCATGTCGGTGGAGCCAACGCCGGTGGAGAAGGCACCCAGCGCACCGTAGGTGCAGGTGTGGCTGTCGGCACCGATGACGCAGTCACCGGCGGTCACGATGCCTTTTTCGGGCAGGAGGGCGTGTTCGATGCCCATCTGACCGACATCGTAGAAATTGAGGATGTCGTATTTGTTGGCGAACTCACGGCACTGCTTGGACTGGGTGGCGCTCTTGATATCCTTGTTGGGGACGAAGTGGTCCAGCACGATGGCGATGTGCTCTTTGTCGAACACGCCGTCAAAGCCTGCCTTCTCGAACTCGTTGATGGCAACGGGGGTGGTGATGTCGTTGCCCAGCACGAGATCCAGCTTTGCGTTGATGAGCTGGCCTGCCTTGACCTCGGCCAGACCGGCATGTGCGGCTAAAATCTTCTGCGTCAGGGTCATTCCCATGGTGGTACTCTCCTTTTATCTCAGGTTTTCTTTTGTACAACCTCTCAGTCTCGCTCACGCTCGACAGCTCCCCTGGTAGGGGAGCCTCTGGCGAAATCGGAGACTTTGCAAGGACTGCCAAGGCCTCTACTACAAGGAGAGGTGGCAATGCGAAGCATTGACGGAGAGGTTGTATCCAGTAGCTGCTCGCCTTTTACTTACTATTGATCGCACTCACCAGCGCCTTGATGCCGGCGACGATGATGTCGGTGTCGGTGCCGGCACCCCAGGTCATGCTGCCATCGCCCCAGGCCAGGCCGACATAGGAGGCGGCGCGGGAGGTGGAGCCTTCATCCAGGCTGTGTTCGGAGTAGGCTTCGAGGTGGAAGTCCATCCCGGTCGCACTCTGGATGGCGTTGGCCACGGCGTCCAGACGGCCGTTGCCCACCGAGGTGACGACCTTGCGCTGGCCATTCAGCTCCAGCGTGACGGTCGCGGTGATGCCGTCCACCTGAGCGAAGTGTGCCTCGATGACCGAGAGCGGCTTGTTTTTATTGAGGAAGCTCTCCTCGAAGATGCGGAGCACTTCGGAAGCACTCAGCTCCTTGTGGCTGTGGTCGGAGACGTTCTTGACCTTGTAGCCCAGGTCTTCGCGCATCTTGGGGGGCAGGTTGTAGCCGTAGTTCTGCTCCAGCACAAAGCCGATGCCGCCCTTGCCGCTCTGGCTGTTGATGCGGATGACGTCGGCGTCGTAGGTGCGGCCGATGTCGTGCGGGTCGATGGGGATGTAGGGGCAGGTCCAGCGGTGTTCTCCGTGCTCCTTGCGGTAGGCCATGCCCTTGGCGATGGCGTCCTGATGGCTGCCGGAGAAGGCCGCAAAGACCAGCTGGCCCGCATAGGGGGTGCGCTCGTAGATGTGCATCCGGGTCACACGCTCATAGGTGGCGCAGATGTCCGGCATGTTGGAAAAATCAAGTTTGGGGTCCACGCCGTGGCTGTACATGTTCATGGCCAGAGTGACGGCATCGACGTTGCCGGTGCGCTCGCCGTTGCCGAACAGGCAGCACTCCACGCGCTGTGCACCGGCCAGCACGGCCAGCTCGGCGCAGGCCACGCCGGTGCCGCGGTCGTTGTGGGGGTGGGTGGAGATGATGACGCTGTCGCGGTGCTTGAGGTGCTTGTCGCAGTACTCGATCTGGTTTGCGTAGACGTGCGGCATGCTCATCTCAACGGTAACGGGCAGGTTGATGATCATCGGGCGGTCGGGCGTCGGCTCCATGATGTCCAGCACGGCGTTGCAGACCTCGACGGCATAATCGACCTCGGTGCCGGTGAAGCTCTCCGGGCTGTACTCGAACAGGAAGTTGCCCTCGTACTCCTGACTGAGCTGCTTGACCAGCCGGGCACCGTCGGTGGCGATCTTCTTGATCTCTTCCTTGCTCTTATGGAATACCTGCTCACGCTGGGCCACGGAGGTGGAGTTGTAGAAGTGGATGACCGCGCGGGGCGCACCCTTGACGGCCTCGAAGGTGCGGCGGATGATGTGGTCGCGGCACTGGGTCAGCACCTGCACGGTGACATCGTCGGGGATCATATCCTTCTCGATGAGGGTGCGCAGGAACTCGTACTCGGTCTCGCTGGCGGCAGGGAAGCCGACCTCGATCTCCTTGAAGCCGATCCGGACCAGCATCTGGAAGAACTCCAGCTTCTCTTCCAGGCTCATGGGCACGATCAGCGCCTGGTTGCCGTCGCGCAGGTCCACGCTGCACCATGCAGGTGCCTGTTCAATGTGATCTTTTTTGACCCAGCTGTCGTAACCGGCCGGTACGGGGTAATACCCCGGTGCGTACTTGGTAGCGTCCATCATATTCGTTGTCCTCCTGGCTTCCTATCAGCTTACATTCAACACTTTTTGCAGGCGGCCTTGTCCCTCTCCGTCATTGCTTCGCAATGCCACCTCCCCAGAAGTGGGAGGTTTGAAGCTCCCCCCTTTGGGGGAGCTGGCGCGAAGCGCCTGAGAGGGTAAGTCTGCTGCTCAAACGAAAAAAGGCTCCCGTCTCTCAAAGGACGAAATCCTCTGAGAGACGAGAGCCTGTAAGTTCTGTTACAGGGCACCCGTGGTACCACTCTCTTTGCTGGCAAGACCAGCCACTCACACGATCGGCTTTTGGCGGCGAATCGCTGCCCCGGTAACGGTGGGCATCCGTCAGGGCCTACTGTGGTTTCAGCCCTGCCGCTCAGGGGCCAGTAACCGAAGCTTCCCGCACCGCCTTGCACCACCCGGCGGCTCTCTGCAAGCAGAAAACACTTCGTTTTTTCCCCGTCAACGCATTTGCGCTTGTTTCAAAGTGAGCTTATTTTACCAGACCGGTCTGCCTCTGTCAAGCAGTTTGGCTCAGATGCAGAATGAAGAAAATTCAACTTTCGACGGAAAATTCCGGGCAGGTTTCATTCTTCGATGCACCGGAACCGGTCAGCGGCCAGCGGAAGTCTGTGCGTCGCCGGTCTCGTCGATCATCATGACGTTGCCCTGGATGGGATTTTCCACCGGGGAGGCGTAGCCGCCGTAGTTCGAGTCACGGCCGACGAGCAGGTCGCGGCGGCAGCGCAGGCCGACATGGAGGACGGCAGAACTGCCGATGTGGCGCAGGGTGACCTTGGTGGTGTCGCGCTGGCCCTCGCACAGCAGGGACAGGTTCAGGGTGGTGGAGGCCTTGTTGGTCATCAGGACCACGGTGCGCACCCCGTTGTCCATCAGCTTGCGCATCTCACCGATGGTGGCGCGGAAGGTGGCGACATCCTCCGGGACGGAGAGGGTCAGAACCTGATCCTTCACCGAGGCGGTATAGAGCACCTGCTTGCCCAGCAGGCCCTTGACGGTGTATCTGGCCGAATAGGCCGGGTTGGAGGCAATCGTCGACTCCGAAGTCTGTGCATCGCCGGTCTCGGCGATCATCATGACGTTGCCCTGAATGGGGTCTTCCACCGGGGCGGCGTAGCCGCCGTAGTTCGGGTCACGCTCGGCAGTAGTCTGTGCATCGCTGCTGTGCAGGGCGATGTCGCCCTGAGTCATGGTGCTCTCGTCCTGCGGGGGCAGATAGCCTGCTACAACAGCCTCGTCTGCGGCCGTTTCGGCGGAAGGCTCAGCGGCAAACGCACCGAGGCTCATGGACGCCATGGCGGACAGGATGAGGGCGGCGGCGATGGCCTGACGGCCAAATTTCGTATTCAAAATCTTCATGGATCATATCCTCCTGATTCAGGGGCTCGTTCGGCCCGTTCTGCCTTGTATACGAACCGGAGAAACGGATTATTGCAGCATCGCTGGAAAAAATATTATTCCCGTTCCAGGATCTCCATGAATTCATCGCCGGTGATGGTCTCTTTCTGGTAGAGGTACTTGGCCAGCTCGTCCAGCTTCTGGCGGTTGTCGGTCAGGATCTGGATGGCCTTCTGGTGCTGGGCCCTGACCAGCTCCACGACCTTCTGGTCGATCTCGCGCTGGGTCTGGGCCGAGCAGGCCAGCGAGGTGTCGCCGCCCAGATACTGGTTGTTCACGGTCTCCAGCGCCACCATGTCGAACTCGTCGCTCATGCCGTAGCGGGTGAGCATGGCGCGGGCCAGCTTGGTGGCCTGTTCAATGTCGTTGGAAGCACCGGTGGTGATGGAACCGAACGCGACCTCCTCGGCAGCGCGGCCGCCGGTCAGGGTGGCGATCTTGTTTTCCAGCTCGGTCTTGTCCATCAGGTAGTGGTTGCCCTCTTCCACCTGCATGGTAAAGCCCAGTGCGCCGGAGGTGCGGGGGATGATGGTGATCTTCTGCACCGGCGCGGAGTGGGTCTGCTTGGCGGCGACCAGCGCGTGGCCGATCTCGTGGTAGGCCACGATGCACTTTTCCTTGTCGGTGAGGATGGAATTCTTCTTCTGGTAGCCTGCAATGACCACTTCGATGCTCTCTTCGAGGTCAGCCTGGGTCACGCTCTTGCGGCCCGCGCGGACGGCCCGCAGCGCAGCTTCGTTGACGATGTTGGCCAGCTCGGCACCGGACGCACCGGAGGCCATCCGGGCCACGACGCTGAAATCAACGCCGGGAGCCAGCGCGATCTTTTTGGCGTGGACTTTCAAAATCTCTTCGCGGCCCTTCAGGTCGGGCAGCTCGACGGGAACGCGGCGGTCAAAGCGGCCGGGGCGGGTCAGAGCCGGGTCCAGAGACTCCGGGCGGTTGGTGGCTGCCAGAATGATGACGCCGTTGTTGCCCTCAAAGCCGTCCATCTCGGTGAGCAGCTGGTTCAGGGTCTGTTCGCGCTCATCGTTGCCGCCGTACTGGCCGCTGTTGCGCTTCTGGCCAATGGCGTCGATCTCGTCAATGAAGACGATGCAGGGGGCTTTCTCCTTGGCCTGTTTGAACAGGTCGCGCACCTTGGAAGCGCCAATGCCCACGAACATCTCCACGAATTCGGAGCCGGACATGGAGAAGAAGGGCACGTTGGATTCACCGGCCACGGCCTTGGCCAGCATGGTCTTGCCGGTGCCCGGAGGGCCGACGAGCAGGATGCCCTTGGGCATCTGGGCACCGATGTCCTTGTATTTGCTGGGGTCATGCAGGTAGTTGACGACCTCCTGCAGGTTCTCCTTGGCTTCGTCCTCACCGGCCACATCCGCAAAGTGGATGCCCTCGGTGGACTGGACGTAGACCTTGGCATTGGATTTGCCCATGCCGCCGAACATCATCGAGTTGGGGCCGCCCATCTTTTCCATGAGCTTTTTGTTCATAAAGTTGCCCAGCGCGGTGAAGAGGACGATGGGCAGCACGAACCAGAGCAAGAAGCTGAGGATGGGCGAGGTCTGCTCCACGATCTCGCTGGAAAACGCAGCCCCGGCGTCATACAGGCGCTCGGTGAGGCTGGGGTCGTTCATCAGGCCGGTCCGGTAGACCTGGGTCTCGTCTTTGTCGGTAAAGATGATCTGGTTGCTCTCAATGTCCACACGGCCGATGTTCTTTTCCTCGGTCATGCTCATAAAGGTGCCGTAATCCACCTCTTTGACCTGGCGCTCGCTCATCCACGGTACCAGAACGAGGTTGAGGAGCAGAAGCACCAGCAGCACGACGGTGTAATAGATGGCCAGCGGCTTTTTCGGCGTTTTGACTTCTTTCATGATGATCCTCCTTTTTTCAGGGTCTCTGCTGTTATGATACCACAACCGAAGTTCAGTTCCAGCGTTTCCAGCGCCTTTTTGCAAAAACTTCGCGGTTTGTTCACAAAAGGTGCAGAACAAAAGGGCCTCCGCCCCACGGGGAGCAGAAACCCTTTCGTTCACACACACATTTTAGGAGAAAAGGAGAGTTGATTCGGAGAATGGGGGGAGTTCTATCGCACGAGCGGGCAAACAGGGGAGGGTTACTCGCCGCGGACGGCTGCAAAACCGGCTTCGAGGTCGGCGAGGATGTCGTCG
>ULWD01016121.1_pt1 | contig 12812 bp, 8 predicted proteins | sample 1960011 | NCBI WGS metagenome assembly ULWD01 (sample SAMEA4835803, study PRJEB28245) | human gut metagenome | biome: gut microbiome; material: fecal sample | place: Denmark | collected 2008 | reverse complement strand
AAGGAGTTAGCCCATATTCTTCGTTCATATCCATTCCCTTCCTATTCTTCACTTTTGTTTCTCGCTCTGTTTTTATAAACATTATGCTTATTCTTACACTGCGGGCTGCAAAACACAGCGCTTGGTCTGCTTGCAAAAAAGGCTTTCGCACAATGTTTGCAACGTTTGACCGGGTTTTCGCTGTCTGTCATAGCAAGTGCCATCATCACACGGTCATTCTGTATGTTCCACATGGATTCCACGCCACGCTTTACCACATCCGGATTGTGAAACGGAAAGAACAGATGCAGATAATCCTTAGTGGACATGGTTTCTTCTTTGATAAAGTGATTTTTCGGCAGATAAACTGCTTCGTAGTCCATAAATGTTGGTGTGGTCGGCAAAGCTGTCATAAGACCAAGCAAACCATACTTTACTGCAAATTGACCAATAGCTTTTTGTATCTCCTGTGGAGTTTTGACCTGTGATTCCATTCGTCCGATATTAATAGCGTCTAAGACTATCTGCTGATACTCTGCCAACGGATCAAAAAGCTGGTTACTTCTCTCTGCGCCAACTATGTACCGGCGTCACGATTTTATCCGGAGTGCCATGATAAAGTATAATTTTATCCATTTTCCCTGCTCCTTCCTACACAAACATGGTTTCCAGCATAGATTTCTTTATATTTTGTAATTTTTCTACCTCACGCTGATGAAGGGTGATGAGGTGGTCAAGATTTTCAAAAAATGCTGCAATCTTCTTTTGTTCTGCTAACAATGGATATGAAATATCAATATTTCGTAACTTATCAAAATACAGATTTGTAACACTTCCTCCCTCAACTCTTATAGCAAATTCTTTCTGAAGAGTAGCATTAAACATAGTTGCAGAAAACAGCGGATCTTGATCAGTATTAAAAACGGAAATCATTTCACCAATCGCTACATCCTTTAAAGAAAGCCATGTACAGTGATTGTAGTCCATTGGATCTTCGCCAACTCGCGGAATCAAAACCTCTGTTCCTTTACTAAATCTAAGTTTTTCAGTGGGCATATTTGTATATGAATACACCTTATCAATTTTCGCTCCAAACTTCGTATATAATTCTCCGTATCTGATGCATGGAATAGTTGCATCTTCTGTCACAGACCACTTCGGACAACTGTGTCCATAGTAGAAATCTCCCCACTTATCAAACTTACGCTGTTCCCAAGAGTCCGTAAAGCCCTTAAATCTTATCTCAGGAAAACAACTACCATTTTGTGGGAACATTTTTTCTAACATTGCTTTTTTAATAATCTGCAACTTGTCATACTTACGCTGATGAAGGGTGATAAGGTGGCCAATGGTGTGGAAATACTGTCCGATTTTCTTTTGTTCTTCTAATTTAGGAACCATTGTAGTTAATTCAGAAAACTCTGTTTTATTTACAATTTGCATGGTTCCTGCCGCAGCCATACGCTTCATAATATTCGACCAAATTTCACTCTCCGTCAAAAGAAAATAGGCATCATTATATTCATTTGGAGTAAGACAATTTATCTGCTGATTAAAGCTTCCTTTTACCGTTAAAAGTGTGTTTTTTCCTATACTTGCAATACAAGTACAGAGAATTGTATTTGCCGGTACAACACGTCCTACTTTTATCCCCTCTCCGCTAAGTTTTCTTGGCGTATCAGATATTGTTTGAGAGTTAATGTCAGTTGGTGTTACCCAAGGTATTCCATCCTCTGAATAATACTCTGACTTTGACGTTGATGGTGTCGAGCCTGTCATTATTTCGCCAAGTTCCCCCAACTTACGCTGTTCCCAAGAATCAGTGAATCCTTTGAACCGAATTGCGGGTTTTTTCTTTTTTTCCATATCAATCACCCATCAATAGCGCTTTTAATTCGCCAAGTCCTTTCAAATCGTATTCGCTGCCATCAAGTTCTTCGATCATCTTTACAAGTTGTTTTTCAGTTTCATGGATTTCATTCTCAATATCCATGAAGGTAGTAGCATATTTGCTTTGTAATGCCTGAATTCTCGTTACAAGAGTATCTACTATCACGTCTGGAAGTTTGTCTAATTCTGATTTCAGTGGACTGATCCATTTTTCTTCCAAAAGCTTCAGAACCTGCTCATCTGAAAGATTTTCGATGGTTTCTTTCGTCTTTGTCTCCAACTTTATCGTTTTGTTTTTAATGTCTGTACGCAATGTTTTTTCATCCTTTGTCAGATCGCACACTTTTGAAAAAATACGATATGCATTCTGTGCCTCTGGCGAAGTATCTTTTTTTAATTCCTTTAATTTTTTTAATATCTCTTTTGTAACAAATGTATCTCCCTCTTCTGAAAAACACTCTCTATAAGCATCTTTATCCTCTTCTCCAAACTCATCCAGAAGTGTTTCATATTCTCCTGGAATATCTGCAAGTCTGCTTTCTAATTCTCTGATCTCGTTTAAATCCTGTTTTAAAATAGTTTCCTGCACCAGATTAAATGGGAGCACATGTCCTGCCCAGCCATCCTGTAATTCCTGCTCTTCATTACCCTTTTTCCTTGTTACCAGATGTGGATCCACCTTTTTTGTGGCAGCAAATCCCTCTGTCTGGATGATTTCAAGATCAATAGATACTTCATTCCAACAATTATCTAATAACTGGAACGCCTCATATTTATCAATTAACGGTATATCCGAAAGTCGTTCAAAAATATTGTCACTTAGAAGACTCTCGGTTTTTGAAATATCAATTTTCTCCATCTGATCAATCAACATATTTTTTAAATAAATCGGGAATGTTTCAAAAGCCTTACAATATGCCTCTTCAAATGCTACGACATCTTTACTGTTTTTTATTGCATCTTTAATATCTTCTGATGAGATAGAAACATATGGAGAACCATCCTGTTTAAAAAGTTCACTTTTCAGATTTGGGAACGCATCCCAGTAATCCTTCATTCCTTCTAATTCTGCATTTGGAATTCCACCAAACATGGATGCATAGATATCCCAATGTTCCGTTTTTTCAGAAGAATCTACATAGCGCGGTATATTCAGATTATAGTCATTACTGCGTATTTCCTCTCTGGTAACCTTTCTTGAAAATTGTGGAATTTCTTCACGCTTGATATAGGTGTCTGTAATACGCTTAATATCGGACTGTCTGAGTTTATTATTTTTTCCTTCTTTTATAAATCCTTTGGATGCATCTATTATTAATACATCTGTATTTTCACGTTTCTGACGTAATACCATAATAATCGTTGGTATTCCTGTTCCATAAAAAATATTTGCCGGAAGTCCAATGATTGCATCAATATGATTGCTCTCAATTAAATTTTTCCGTATTTCTCCCTCTTCTCCACCACGGAACAGGACTCCATGTGGAAGTACAATTGTCATAATTCCATCTGGCTTAACATGAAACAGATCATGTAGCAAAAAAGCATAATCTGCCTTTCCCTTCGGTGCTAACCCAAATCTGGCATAACGAGGATCTGCTTCTTTATTACTTGGATCCCATGCCTGTGAATAAGGTGGGTTTGAAACAACTGCATCTACATAAAGCGGATCATAAGAATTTACCGGATCATTTTCGTCAAAATACGGCCAGTCTTCTTCCAATGTATCTCCATTACGGGTTACAATGTTATCTGGCTTAATCCCTCGCATAACCAGATTCATTCGCGTCAGATTGTACGTGCTCTCTTTTAATTCCTGTGCATAATATTTGATATTATTTGCATCTGACATATATTTTGCCGCACTGTGTCCTATGTTAATAAGCAATGATCCTGAGCCACTGGTCGGATCATATATCTTTATCTCATTTTTTCCCTGAAGATGACTCGCCACAATTTCTGACATTAAAAGTGATACTTCATGAGGTGTATAAAATTCTCCTGCTTTTTTTCCGGCATTTGCTGCAAACTGTTCTATTAAATATTCATAAATATACCCAAGAACATCATATCCCTGCTTTCCATCCATCGGAATATCTTTTATCAAGGTTAGTAATCCACTGATAGCTTTCGTCTGTGTTCCCGAACTGTCTCCTAATTTTGAAAGTCCTGTCTGTAATGTATCAAATACCTTATCAAATACTTTTTTGTGGGTTGCTGATATCAGCCGGCTAAACGCTGAAAGTGCATCCCGCACATTGGAAACATCAAAATCTTTTCCCATACTTAGCCATGTTGAAAATAAATCTTTATACGAAATAAAATAACCTATATTCTCCTGAATCCATCTGACTGTTTCTTCATCATCATCTGTCACTGTTTTTAACAATTCGTCGTCGTAATCATTCTCTTTCAAAAACTCTACTTCTTTGTCAGAAAGATATTTGTAAAACATAAATCCAAGTATAAAATCTTTATATTCACTAGCTTCAATCTTTGATCTCATCTGATTTGCAGATGCCCATATTTTCTGTGCGAGTTGCTGTTTATTCATAATTTTGCCTTTCTCCCTGTTTAAGTGTAAGCATAAATAGCTCAATCTATTATAACACAGAGAATTACTGATTCGCCATATATTTAGCAAAACTGGCGACAACTGACGATAATACCGATGGCAATCAATTTACTGACTAGGATTTTTCTCTGAATAAAAAGCAAAAATCCGCTTACCTGTACAAAAGGCAGTGGATTTTAGTTTTTACTTCTTCTATTTTATTTTTCTGGAGTTTCTTCACATCTTCTAATGACATATTTCCAACTCATAAATCATGTCACACGCAATGTGCGTTCCATCCTCTAAAATAAACATTTTGTCATAATCACGGATTTTTCTAAATGTTCCTGTCACTGTCTCATATTTGCCGCCCTCTTTTCTGTCATCCGGCTTAAAATATGTCACTGTCACTGCCAGATGTTCCTCTGCATGTGCCATCAGTTCCTGCAGTTTTTCGTTCAGTTCCTCCTTCTTATCCTCATTCAGCTCTGCCTGTTCTTCCGTAAGTCTTGCAGTCTCCTGGATTGCCGCCTCATGCCCGGTCAGTGCTGCAAACGGAGAGAACTGTGCCGCTCTGTCATAAATTGACATCTGCGGATGTACTTTGGAAACGTGATGTGGAAGCCCAATGATATCCTCATACTCTTTTTTATGCATGATGACCTCCAATCTGATTATTTCGCTCCTGCATGGTCGCCCCCTCCTGAAGGTTTGTTCCTTTTAGCATTGCATTTTTACCATATTTTTTCTTAACCGAAAGCATTGCCTCCTGCAGCCTTCGCTCTTTTTCGCGTTTTTCCTGTTCGGCTTCCTGTTCCTCTGCCACTGCCTGATAATCAGTAAATAAATCCATCTGTGTAAATTCTGTCTCTTCCGATATCGATTGCTCGTCCAGGGCATGGTTCGCTGTAACATAAACCCGGCGAATCAAAAGATTCTCATCAACAATCCGGTCATACAGTTCTAATACTGCTTCCATGATCTGTGATGTAGAAGATGTCTTTTTCTTAAGATTTGCTGTCCCATGTGCATGCTTTGGCACAACTCTGCCATACCGGTCTGCTTTCACCTCTCCACGGTATTTTTTCCTGCGTTCCGGGTCTGCCAGATTCTCAATATCATACCCGACATCAAGCACAAGCTGGTCTGTCACAAGCTTTTTCTCCACAAGATCGAGCACCAGTGCATCGGTCATCTCACGGACAATGATTTTTGTCTGGTTAAAATCATACGGACAATGAAGCACCTGACCGGAACCGATACTGTTTGTCTCCGGCTTATATCCCTTAATATCCGCAATTGTGACAGGCTCATACCCCCAGGCATGATCGATCAGAAGCTCTGCATTAATGCCAAACATTTTATAAAGAAGCTCTTCGTTATAATAATCTCTCTCACCGCCGATGGAACAGCGTGCAATATCGCCCATCGTATAAAGTCCGGCCGCTTCTAACTTTTTCCGGTAGCCACTTCCTACCCGCCAGAAGTCCGTCAATGGTCTGTGATTCCACAATAATTTCCGGTAAGACATCTCATCAAGTTCCGCGATCCTCACTCCATGTGCATCCGGCATGACATGTTTTGCCACGATATCCATTGCGACTTTACACAGATAAAGGTTGGTTCCGATTCCGGCTGTTGCAGTAATCCCTGTCTCCTGCATCACATCAAGGATCATCTTTGATGCCAATTCCTTCGCCGTCATATGATAGGTGTTCAGATAATGCGTCACATCCATAAACACTTCATCTATAGAGTACACATGCATATCTTCCGGTGCGATATATCTCAGATAAATGTTGTAAATTTGTGTACTGAATTTCATATAGAGTGCCATTCGTGGCTTTGCTGTTACATAAGTAACAGAAAGCTCCGGGTGTGCCTTCAGTTCGTCCGAAAAATAGGAACTTCCCTCAAACACTCTTTTCGGTAACTTTTGCAGTCTCTCCCGGTTTACCTCTTTCACACGCTGCACAACTTCAAAAAGTCTCGCTCTTCCTGGGATTCCATATGCTTTTAAAGAAGGCGAAACTGCCAGACAGATTGTTTTCTCTGTCCGCTCTGCATCCGCCACGACAAGATTGGTCGTCAGTGGATCAAGATCTCTTTCCCGGCACTCAACAGAGGCATAGAACGACTTTAAATCAATTGCTATATAAATATGATTTTCATTTTCGCTCAAGAACGCACCTCCCATTTTTTACGCCACTGCATTCGCATTAATATTATCTATGACCTTTTTGATTCCCATCCAGTGCTACCATACACGGCAGGCGGTTAATCCTCACTCCAGAGGACTGTGACCTCTGATTACATAGAAATCTGCTTGCAGAAATCTTGCGAATGGAGGATTTGCTTTGCTCTTGGTTATATCGTTGGTTCTAAGAGCAATGACAAGACGCAAAAATAACCGCCTGGTCCTGAGAAAAACTTGGCGGTTACTTTTGTAATCTACTATTTCAGGCTAACCATCTATCGGTAGCACTTTTATATAAATATACTAACATTCAATCTCTTCCATGTCAAACATATATTCTTTTTTAATAGTCTACCTTGCCAGTCAATGACTGAATTAAATATCCTATATGTTTTTTACACCAGCTTACTCTGCTTTTGCATCCGAAACACTGACCTTATGGTCATACCATTTTCCTTTTGTTCCGATCAGTGCAAGGTCAAACTCCTGATCTAATGCTTCTACCGGAACGTCAAAAGCATATACTTCCTCTTTGGAACCATCAGAGTATGTAACTTCTTCTGTTGTTGGCTGGATCAGTTTTGCTCCATCCTTCTGTGCATCTTCTGCAGTTCCTAAGAAAAGATTTACAATGTTCTGGGATGGCATTACGATGTGGAGTGTCATTTTTCCGTTTTTTACCGTAAGTGTTCCACGTCCGTCATATGCTTCATTTACATGAAACATGCTGCTGTCGGTATCGAATTTTGCAGAGTAGGTTCCATCTGCAAGGACATCACTGTCTGCAGATGCTGTTGTTGCGATATCCCCAAGAGAATCGATGGCTGCTTTGGTATGTGCTACATAAATCTGCTGAATCGCATCGATCTCACCAAGTCCTGCGATCTGACAGTCAACGCTTTCAAAGTTACCGCTTGCAACAAACTGGCTCTTCCAGGAATCATCATCATCGCCAGCCATATCGTTGTTGGCGTGATCTCCGGCTACTACCATCAATGGGCGAAGAATCACTTTTGTATAACCGGCTTCTTTTACAGCTGCGATCACGTTCTCACATGCTGTCTCTTCCGGCTCACCTTCTACTGTTCCGATGAATACGTTGTCATAACCTAATTTTTCCATCTGGGCAGCCATCTGGCTGTAGCTTACTTTTGCAGTATGGGAAGTACCATGTCCCATGAATACAAATGCTGTACCATCTTCTTTTGCTGCCTCTAAGGAATCAAAACCTGCTGTCTTTACTGCCTCTGCTGTGATAGCTTCTGCAACGGCTGCTTTATCTTCATTGACAACAGTTGCATCACTTCCAACTTCGCCAAGTAACGGTTCAGCGATCGTAATTGTCTCAAATTTATCTTTGTATCCATCTAATGCATCTACGAGTTCATCATACTCTGCACCATGCATCAAATGAGTTGGCTGTACTACGAGATTTTTTACACCATTTTCTACTGCTCTGTCGAGTGCCTGTTCTACATTGTCAATTTTTTCACCATCTCTTGCCTGTACATGGTTGATGATGATCTGTGCTGTGAAAGCTCTTCTTACAGACCAGTCTGGATTTGCTTCCTGCAGTGCTTTTTCCACACCACCGATATCCTCTGCCCTGCTGTCGTTGAAGGATGTACCAAAACTTACCACTAAAAGCTCGTTCTCTCCGATTCCGTCCTCATTCAAAGGATCATCCTTGGATGCATCTCCTGTATCTCTTCCGAAATAATCCGGGTCAGCATTTTCTCCCTCAACAAGTTCCTTCTGTGCATCTGTCAGCTTGTCCCATGCTGCTTTTGCTGCTGCACACTGCTCATCTGTGTTCTCATTTCTTGTCTGCACATAGATGGCATCGATGAGTGCTGCAACTTCGTCTGCTGCGGCCTGATCATCGACCTCTTCACTCTCTGTCTCAGCAGCTGTTTCTGTCTGTGTCTGTGTTGTCTCTGTCTCTTTCTTGCTTCCGCATCCTGTAAAAAGGGCTGCTGTCATTGTAAACGCAAGAACAAGTGCAAGTGTTTTTTTCTTCATTTTTTTCTCCTCTTTGTGATTTACTTCTGCTTCATAGAGATCTGTACACAAAGAAAAATTTATTGCTATATTATCAAAAAAGCAATAAAAAACTCCGGTCAGATGTCCTGAACGGAGTAAAAAGTCAATGAAAATCAGGCTTTTTGTCAGAAAGCCCTCTAAACAGTACGACCAATTACTCGTGATCTGGGAATTCATTTCCCTGTACCAGACGATTGGCAGGTTTCCTGGCTGAAAGATCCTCATACAGATTCTGCCTTCCCAGTGCCATGCACCAGTGACTTTCCATGCGGAAAAAGAATCTGCACTCCCTTATCACAGTGACGAGATCGTACAGGAATCACACCTGTTTCCCTTTTAACCAGTCTGGTCTTAACAAAACCGGCTGGCACCAACTGTCTTCTCTATGAAACTGTCATTTTTTTACGCTTCCACACCGCATGAATGATATAGCGGTCTAAAGCCTTATCCATGTTAGCACACCCATGTTTTTTTTGCAATCTCAAATGTGTTTTTCTGTTCTTTCCAAAAACCATTTCACAAACTTTGGATCTGATGGATAATACAGATGTGGAAAGCCCCAGAAATGATCGTCCGATGCATGAATGCACTTCCAGCTTCTTCCGGTCACCGGTTTTGTTGCAATGCAATCCTCTCCATTCGCTGTGCTGTCGAAATAGTGGAACTCATGCGCCTTTATTTTTTCTGGTTCCGATCTTTCCGCTGTTTTCTTCTCCGTGAGCCCTTGCGGCAGTTGTACTTCCACATAACCAAAACGTACCAGTTTTCCCGTGTACTGACACTCTGCCGGGATCACACCTGCCATTTGATAAGTTGTTCCCTCCCTGTCTGTGAGCGTGTCATGCAGATACATAAATCCCCCACATTCTGCCAGGGAAGGTAACTGCTGTTCCAACGCTTCTTTGATCGACTTTCGCATACTCTCATTTTCCGCTAGCTGTTTGGCATATAATTCGGGATAGCCGCCGCCTAACAGTAAGCCGTGGATGTTGTCTGGAAGCGTTTTATCATGCAGCAGTGAAAAATAGACCAATTCTGCACCATAATATTCCAACATTCTTAAGTTGTCACGGTAATAAAAACAGAATGCTTCGTCTTTCGCCACTGCAATGCGGGGCGGTATTATATTTGTACCGGAGTTCTCTCTATCATATAATTTATTTTTTCCACTGAAAATTGCCTGAGAAAAAATTGTAACTTTCCCAGAATACGCTTTTTCTTCTAAATCTTCTTTTTCTTCCGGCTTTCCTTCTTCTGTTACAGTTTCTTCTTTTTCCCAAAAAGCACTTTCTGCAATCCCGATCATCGCATCAACATCCACATATTTTTCCAGCAATTGTCCGGCTTTTTCCAACTGAAAATTCAGTTCTTCCATTTCTTCCGGCAGAATCAATCCAAGATGTCTGGAACCTAATGTCAACTCTTTTTCATTTGGAATACATCCCAGTGCTTTTATCGAAAGTTCTTCTTCGATCAATGGTGCAATGGTATCAAAAAACATTTTACTTGTCCGGTTTAGGATCACACCTTTGATCAGCTTCTTCTCATCATATTGTAAGAATCCTGCAATAAGCGGAATCACAGATTTTCCCATGCCACGCGCATCCACTACCAGAATAATCGGGACATCCAGTGTCTTAGCCACATGGTAAGAAGAACCTTCCTCCCTGATACCGCCAAGTCCATCGTAAAGTCCCATAACACCTTCTAACACTGCGATATCATGCCCCGGTAGTTCCATCTCATACAATGCCTGTATTTGTAATGCATCCGAAAAAAATGTATCCAAATTTTTGGATGGAATTTTTAACACCTGTTCATGAAACATCGGATCAATATAATCCGGTCCACACTTAAAGGACACCGGATGTTTTTTCCTGCATAATAACTGTTTTAAAAAAGCACATGTGACGGTTGTCTTTCCACTGCCGCTTTTTACCGCTGCGATCATAACTTTAGGTATTTTCAATCCCATTTAAGATACCTCCCCGGTAAAATCAAAAGAGCAGATGTAGATTGGATTTTCGCCCTGCATCAGATGATAACCGCCGACTGTTTTCGCACGGGATACCTGCACCTGAATGATTTCAAGATTCGTGATACGGCTGTCTGTTTTTAGCAATGTCAGTTCACTGATCGTCTCTAAACTGATGCAATTGATCACAATCCTCATTGCATGATTTTTTTTATATAAAACATCTAAGATTTCTTTTAATCTGCCACTGCTTCCACCGATGAACGCATGTGTCGGATGCTCACTCCGTTCTTCTGTCTTAAGACAGTCCGGTGCCTCACCGGCGATTACCTGAATATTCGGCAGAGCGAATTTCTCGATATTTTTCTGGATCAGTTCCAGTGCAAGAGGCTTTTTTTCTATCGCAAAAACCTGGATCTGCCCACTTCTTTTTGCGATTTCCACCGCGACAGAACCTGTTCCGCTTCCGATATCATAGCAGACGGAATCCTCTTTTAAATGCAATTTGCAGATGGACAACGCTCTTATCTCTTCTTTCGTCATCGGAACTTTATCCCGCAAAAATTCCTCATCCCGCATCCCACAGGTAACTGCCTTTTTTTCTGCATCCGGATTTAGGATGAGACATATATATAATCCGGTTTCTTCCACATGCTCACATGCTTCCGGCGTTAATGCCAAAACTTTCTCTTGCGGATAGGACAACTGAAAACCTGCAAGTACCGTGCAGTTCTGCAAATGATAATTCTGTAACAGTCTGCCAAGTTTTTGTACATCCTCTTTTCCGGACATGAGCAAAAATGTTTTTTCGGAAAAACGAATTGTTTCTGTCAGATTTCCGATCCACTCTGAATCCGCTCCGTGTCCATGAATACTTAAAATAGCCGCATCCTGATAACTGTCCCCGGTCAATGCTGCCAGATAAGATACCGATGAAATTCCGGGATAGATACGCACACTGCTGTCACTTCTGCCCTTCAGTGTTTCATATAGTTTCCCGCATCCGCTGTAAAAACCGGTATCACCGGAAAAAAGAATGACCACTTTTACCCCGCAGCCGGATAACCGGTCCAGCTCCGGGACGATATCCGCTGCAAGATAGTAGGGATAACGGACTGCCTGCTCATTTTTTGTTGTCCGGAGCAGCCGTTCTGCTCCAAAAATGTAATCTGCTTCCCGGATTTTTTCTGCCGCTTCCATCGTGAGCGTCTGCTCATTTCCCATACCGGTTCCGATGAGGGCGATCTGGTTTTTTATTGTTTTTCCTGTAATTTTGGAAATTTTTCTGCACACCTGTGTAAATGTATCACCACTGTTTTGTTTTTCCGGATTGCCAATCACACAGGCAGTGATTCCTTCTGCCTCGGCAGCTTTTATTTTTTCCAGAAATCCACCGGTTCTGCCACTCTCCTTTGTGACCAGATACTTTATATCAAACTGTCTGATCAGTGCGCGGTTCATCTCCAATGAAAAAGGACCCTGCATCGCAATGATCTGTTTTCCACAGATGCCGTTCTGCTCGCAGAGAGATATGCTCTCCAATCCCGGCAATACACGGACAAACAGGCGGTCTTTTAACGCTTCCTTCCGACTGTACGCAGCAAGCTCTTTGCTCCCGGTCGTGAGCAGGATGTTTCCATCTGTGGAGCTTAAGAAATCTGCACATTCTGTGGTGTCACTGCACAGCATCACATCTGAGTGATTTTCCTGTATTGTATCCTTATTTAATGCAATATCCGAAGTCTCCCTCTGCAGCCGGATATACGGAATCTCCGTATTTTTCAGGCTTTCCCTGATGTTTTCCGAAACTGCCGTTGCAAACGGATGCGTTGCATCCACCACCGCTGCCACCCCACTCTGTGCGATGAACTTCTGCATTTTCTCCAGATCCATCCTGCCTTTATGAACCGTAACTCCTTCCATCTCCGGCATGACGATCTCACCATATTCTGTTGCCACGGAAACAATACAGCGGATTCTATTTTCAGACAATGTCTGTGCTAACATGCGTCCTTCTGTTGTTCCTGAAAAAATAAGAATTTTATTCATGAATTTCTTTCTCCTGTTTACACGATTGTCACATGCAAATTAAAATACAGCATACTTTAAACCGCCGGATCCGGCAGCACATACCCTCTCGGTGTGACAAGTTTCCCACCTATGATTTTTGTTCT
>ULWD01054167.1_pt1 | contig 12867 bp, 9 predicted proteins | sample 1960011 | NCBI WGS metagenome assembly ULWD01 (sample SAMEA4835803, study PRJEB28245) | human gut metagenome | biome: gut microbiome; material: fecal sample | place: Denmark | collected 2008 | reverse complement strand
TCGTCGTGATGTAGAGCGCCAGCGCGCCGTAGAGGGCGTTATTCAGGCTGTGGAACACCGCGGCATAGATCAGAATGATCGTCAGGTCGATGCCAAGGCAGATGTTGCCGATCGACAGGCGCTCAACGTGCGACCGCACGATCCACGCGCCAAGCTCCGAGCCGCCGGTCGTCGTCTCCTCGCGGAATAAAAGTCCCGAGGCGATACCGAGCGTCACGCCGCCGTACAGGCACGCAAGCAGCGGGTCCATGGGCGCAAACTCGTGGATGGCCGCGACAACGTCGATCAAAATGGAGCTCAGCGTCATCGTGTAGATGGACTTGCACAAAAATGCGAAGCCGAATTTTTTAAGTCCCACGATAAAAAGCGGCACATTGAGCACGATGACCATCGTACCGACCGGCAGAATGGGTGCAAAAAAGTTAATGATCTGCGAAATACCCGTAAAGCCGCCGACCGTAAAGCCATTCGGTGCATAGAACCAATCGAACGACAAGGCATACAGCACGCAGGCAAGCGTGACAATGATATAGCTTTTCACCTGCTCGCGCAGTTTTTTATTTTTCATAAATTTTCTCCCCTCATATGTTTCTCTCAGGCTTCCGACGTCAAATCAGCGAGAGCTGCTTGTCGTCGCTGTCCTCCGTCTTGAGCAGCGCGCCCGTCGCGGGAATGCTGCGGCCGCGGTAGCGGGCAAGGTCGGTGATGCCGGTCTCCTCTGGGAAGCGCACCGTGTCGAGCACGTACTTCTTTTTGAGCGTCAAAAGCGCGACGCCCTGCGTTGTGCGCGTCGTCTTCACACCGAGAAGCGCCGTATTCACGATCAGCACGCGCGGCTCTGTCGAATAGACGGCGATTTCGCGGTCTTCCTTGAGATGCAACAGCGCTTTGAGCGGGCTCTTGTCGCTGTAGGCGCCGGTCAGGCGGCGGCGGTTCGAGGTCGTCTTGTAGGCGGACAGCTCGACCTTCGCGGCCTTACCGTTTTCGAAGAAGAAGATCATATAGCCGCTGTAGTCGCCGGGAAGCACCATGCCCATGACGCTCTCGCCCTCGGCCATGCCGAGCTTCGCGGGTAAGTAGTCACCCAGCTGGCTCGCCTTGCCGTCGGCAAAGTCGCTCGCGCGCGTCTTGTAGACCTGCGCCTTATCGGTGAAGAACATCAGCTCGGCGGCGTTGGAGCTCTCCACGCTCATGCTGAGCGCGTCGTCCTCCTTGAACTTCTGCTCGCCGGACATGCGAAGTGACTGCGGCGTGATCTTTTTGAAGTACCCGTGCTGCGATAAAAACAGCGTCACGGGATAGTCCTCGATGGCGTCCTCCTCGCTCTCGGCGTCCTCGGCATAGTCGTAGAGGATGCCGGTGCGGCGGGGCTCGGCGTACTTTTTGCGCACATCCTCAAGCTCGGTCACGATGATCTTGCGGATGCGCGACGGGCGCGCGAGCGTATCCTCGAGGTCTTCGATCTCCGCCTCGAGCGACGCCGTCTCCTCCACGCGCTTTAGGATATACTCGCGGTTGATGTTGCGCAGCTTGATCTCGGCGACATATTCCGCCTGGATCTGGTCGATGCCGAAGCCGATCATCAGGTTCGGCACGACGTCGGCCTCCTTTTCCGTCTCACGGATGATCTTGATGGCCTTGTCGATGTCGAGCAAGATGCGTTTAAGGCCCTTTAAGAGGTGCAGCTTGTCCTGCCGCTTTTTGAGCACGAAGTACACGCGGCGCTTGACGCTCTCGGTGCGCCACGCGCACCACTCGTCTAAAAGCTCGCGCACGCCCATCACGCGCGGCATGCCGCCGATGAGCACGTTGAAGTTGCACGACGCCGTATCCTGCAGTGTCGTCGCCTTGAAGAGCTTCTGCATCAGCTTGTCGGGGTCAGCACCGCGCTTTAAGTCGATCGTCAGCTTGAGACCGGAAAGGTCGGTCTCGTCACGCATGTCGGAAATTTCCTTGACCTTGCCCGCCTTGATGAGTTCGGCGACCTTGTCCATGATGGCCTCGGTCGTGGTGGTGTAGGGAATTTCATAAATTTCGATGAGATTTTCTTTTTTGTCGTAGCGCCAGCGGGCGCGCACCTTTATGCCGCCGCGGCCGGTGTTGTAGATGTCCTCGATGGCGCGCGGGTCGTACAGGACCTCGCCGCCGGTCGGGAAGTCGGGCGCGAGCAGCGTTTCGCTGATGCGCACCTCGGGATTTTTCAAAAAGGCGATCGTCGTGTCGCAGACCTCGCCCAAGTTAAAGCCGCACAGCTGGCTCGCCATGCCGACCGCGATGCCCTGGTTGGCCGAGACCAGGATATTCGGGAACGTTGTTGGCAGCAGCGCCGGCTCTTTCATCGAGTTATCGTAGTTGTCGACAAAATCAACGGTGTCAGAGTCGATGTCGCGGAAGAGCTCGGCGCAAATGGGCGCGAGCTTGGCCTCGGTGTATCGGCTGGCCGCCCACGCCATGTCGCGCGAATAGACCTTACCGAAGTTACCCTTCGAATCGACGAACGGGTGCAGCAACGCGCCGTAGCCCTTGGAAAGGCGCACCATCGTGTCGTAGATGGCGGCGTCGCCGTGGGGGTTCAGGCGCATCGTCTGGCCGACGATATTCGCACTCTTCGTGCGCGCGCCGGTAAGAAGCCCCATCTTATACATCGTGTAAAGGAGCTTTCGGTGCGAGGGCTTGAAACCGTCGATCTCCGGAATGGCGCGCGAAACGATGACGGACATCGCGTAGGGCATGTAGTTCGTTTCCAGCGTCTCGGTGATATTCTGCTCCACCACATCCGCGTGGAGGCCCATGACGTTCGGGTCCGCGCGGCGGTGGGTCTGCTTTGGTGTTTTGTCGCTTTTCTTCATTCGGATACCTCAAAATTGCTCCGGCGGCAATATGGCCGCCGGTCATACTATTTCTAATATATCCTATCACACTTTTTTTTGCTCTGCAACACCGCGGAGGAAGAGAAAATTGCCGCAAAACGCCATTTTTTCGCCAAAGGCGCACAAAACCGGCACGGCAGCGCATATTGACAAAATCGCGGCGCAGAGTGTACAATGCAGATACCCCAACAGGTATGGAGGCCAAACGATGCAACAGTGTATGGACGCCGACAATCTGCACCGCCGGCTCAAAAAGATCATCGGCCAGGTGCAGGCCATCGACCGCATGGTGGACGAGGACGTCCCCTGCGAGGATATTCTTGCTCAGATCAACGCGGCCAAATCCGCGCTGCACGGCTGCGGCAAGGTCGTGCTTGAGGAGCACATCAAGCACTGCGTGCGTGACGGCATCGAGCACGGCGACGCGGACAAAACGATCGAGAGCTTTACGAAGGCGGTCGAGCGCTTTTCGAACATGGGCTGAGCAGGTTTTTCCCCTCTCGCGCCCGTTTTCAGCAGAATTACATGAAAGAAGAGAAGCAGTTTTGTGCTGCTTCTCTCTTTTTGCACGCTTTATAACCTATACCTCCATATGTATAATAAGCCCATACCCCCTATGTTACAGAAAGGAGTCACTTCCGTGAAACTGGCAACGGAAAAGCTGGAGCATTTTTTAGAGCTGGGCGGCGCAAAAAAAAGATATCACACTGCTCGTGATCTCCGGCATCGCGCTGATCGTCAGCATTTTTGATCTCGTCCCCTTGCCGTTCGACGCCTCGTGGGCCGCGATCATCCTCTGCGGCATCCCCATCATTTTAGAGGCCGTCATCGGCCTTGTCACGGCGTTCGACATCAAGGCAGACGTGCTCGTCTCGCTCGCGCTGATCGCGTCGGTCTGCATCGGCGAAGACTTCGCCGCGGGTGAGGTCGCGTTCATCATGCAGCTCGGCGGTCTTCTCGAAGAGCTGACCGTCGCCCGCGCCCGCGCGGGCATCGAAAAGCTTGTCCATCTGACACCGCGGACCGCGCGCGTCATCTTGGGCGGAGAGGAAAAGACCGTCCCCGCTGAGGATGTCAAGGTCGGCGAGGACAGCTCCATCCAGCGCATGATCCGCCTCGTGCAATCCGCCGACGCGGGCAAGGCCAAGATCGTCGGTCTATCCGACCGCTGGGCGGCATGGATCGTCGTCATCGCGCTGACTGCCGCGGCGCTGACATGGATGATTTCCGGTGAGATCATCCGCGCGGTGACGATTCTGGTCGTCTTCTGCCCCTGCGCGCTTGTGCTGGCAACGCCGACCGCCATCATGGCCGCCATCGGCAACGCGAGCAGGCACGGCTTCCTCGTCCGCGAGGGCGCCGCGCCCGCACTCAAGGCCGCCGATGTCGGCATCGGAATGGGCGGCGTGGGCAGCGACATCGCCGTGGACGCCGCGGATATCGCGCTCGTCGACGACGAGGTCACGGAGCTGCCGCACCTCATCGCGCTCTCCAAGCGCATGATGCGCACCATCAAGCTCAATATAACATTCTCGCTCACGCTCAACTTCATCGCCATCGTGCTCGCCATCACCGGCACACTGAACCCTGTTGTCGGCGCGCTGATACACAACGCAGGCAGCGTGCTTGTCATCACAAACTCAGCCCTGCTGCTAAAATGGAGGCAAACCGCCTCGCAGAGTTTCGCGTCCGCAGACGCGAAATCTGTTTGATCGTAAATTCCGATGACAGGCGCGTCGGAATTTACTCTTTGCGCGGAGCGTGTGTCGCAGCCACTCTGCGGGCGGCAAAGCACGAAGCGCAGCGAATCCTTTTCAAAAAGAGTGGATTGCAAAATTGCGATCCACCCTTTTTGATTTTCTTTTATTTTCTGCGCCAGACAGAGGGCATTAAGAGGACAAGCAGCGGCATGATCTCAAGCCTGCCGAGCAGCATGATGGCGCTCATCGTGAGCTTGCTGATACCGGAGAGGAAGCCGAAGTTGCACGTCGGTCCCACTGCGCCAAGGCCCGGGCCCACGTTGCTGATGGCCGTGAGTGAGGCGGTGAACGCCGCGGTAAAGTCGATGTTGTCAAGCGACAAAATCAGCGTGCCGAGCAGCAAAATCGCGATATAGGCGAAGAAGAAGACCGAAACGGACGAGACGGTCTCCTCCGTCACGCGATGTCCGTCGAGCGTGATGGGGCGCACCTCGCGCGAGTGCATCACGCGCCGCAGATCACGCCGCAGCGCCTTGCACAAAAGCACGATGCGCGAGGCCTTGACGCCGCCCGCCGTAGAGCCCGCGCAGCCGCCGAAAAACATCACCAGCACGAGGATACAGCGGCAGAACTGCGGCCAGAGGTCAAAATCCTCCGTGCAGTAGCCGGTCGTTGAAATGAGCGTTGTGACCTGAAAGGCCGCATTCTCGATGGCCGAGCCGATGTCGCGCCCCGTGCGCACGATCAGGTCCGCCGCGATCATCGCCGACGCGCCGACCACGACCAGCGAGTAAACGCGCAGCTCCTCGCTCTTGAGCGCCTCGCGGAAGCGGCGCGTCACGCAGAGGTAGAGGAGCGTAAAGTTCACGCTTGCGGCAAACATGAAGAAAATGAGGATCCAGTTGACAAGATGCGACTGATAATACGCGATGCTCACATCCCGGATGGAAAAGCCGCCGGTAGAGATCGTCGTCAGCGCCGTGGTGATCGCATCGAACAGCGGGAGGCCCGCAATGCGCAGCAGCAGCGCCTCGGCCACGGTGAGCGCGATATAGATGCGGTACAGGATGCGCGCCGTCTCACCCGTGCGGGGGCGTAGCTTTGTGCTGATGGGGCCGGGGGATTCCGCTTTCATCAGGTTCACGCTGCCCTCACTGAGCTTGGGCAGCAGCGCCAGCATCAAAACGAGGATGCCCATGCCGCCCATCCACTGCGTGAGCGCGCGCCAGAATTGGATGCCCCGCGGCAGCGACGCAGGCGACGGGAAGATGGACGCGCCGGTCGTCGTCAGGCCGGAGACGGTCTCGAAAATGGCGTCGATAAAGCTGCAGCTGCCGCTGAAAAAGTACGGCAGCGCGCCGAACACGCTCAGCGCGATCCAGCACAGCGCCACGCAGACAAAGCCGTCGCGCGTCTGAAGTCTTGTGTTGTCCGCGCGGATAAGCGAGAGCAGCACGCCCACGCCGCCGCAGATCAGTAGCGCATACAGGAACGCCCGCTGGTCCGGCCCTCCACCGAACACGCTCAGCAGCAGCGGCGGGATCATACAAAGCGCCTCGATACAGAGAATGACGCCCACGATTCTGAGAATAAGATTTTGGTTCATAATGAAACTTCCTTGCCGCAAGCAGCCGGCACATCAGCCGAGAATATCGTTGAGATCCTGCAAAAAGAGCTTTTTCGCCACCACGATCACGCGGTCGCCCGCATGGATCTGGGAATGGCCGTTCGGGATCTCCATCCGGCCGTTGTGCACGATGGCCGCAACGAGCAGGCCGTTTCGAAAATGCAGGTTGCTGAGCGGCCGGTCGAGAAAGTGCGTGGCACTCGTCGCGGTGAATTCGACCGCCTCGATCGCGCCACCGAGGATATAGTGCAGGCTCTCCACCGCGCTGCCCTGCGAGTTGGCAAGGCCGCGGACGTAACTTGAGATCTGGCTTGCAATGATGGCCTTGGGCGAGATGACCGTGTCGAGGCCCGTGAGGTTCACGATGTCGAGATACCCCATGCGCGACATCTTCGGCACGACCTTCTTCACGCCGTAGCGCTTCGCCGTGAGCGCCATAAGGAGGTTTTCCTCATCGCGGTCCGTCACGGCGATGAACGCGTCGCAGTGGAAGATACCCTCGGATTCGAGCAGGTCGTGATTCGTGCCGTCGCCGTGGATGACGGTGACTTTCGGCAGCTTTTCCGCGAGCATGAGACATTTGGCCTCGTCCTTTTCCACGATCGTCACGTGCGTGCCGATGTCGGTGAGCACCCAGGCAAGGTACTGTGCGATGCGGCTGCCGCCAAGGATGCTCACGCGGCGAATGGGCGCCATGGCCCTGCCCATCGAGCGCAGCACGCGCGTCGTCTCCGCGGGTGTGCCGATGACGTACACGCGGTCGCCCGTCTGCGGGACGAACGAGCCGTTCGGCACGATGACCTCTTCCCCGCGCTTGGCCGCGCACATGAGGATGCTGTTGGGATTTTCGCGGTTGTAGTCGATGAGGGACTTGCCGACAAGGCTGTCGCTCTCTTCGGTCTGAAAGCCGATGAGCTCAACAAGTCCGCGGGCAAACGTCTCCACGCTGAACGCAGACGGCACGCGCAGAATGCGCGAAATTTCCTGCGCGGCGGCATTTTCGGGGTTGATGATCATATCAAGCCCGATCTCGCGGCGCAGGATCGGTGCATCGCGGAAATACTCGGGGTTGCGTACGCGGGCGACCGTGTGCTTCGCGCCGAGCTTTTTCGCCATCAGGCAGCAGATGAGGTTGACCTCGTCGTTTTCCGAAACGGCGATGAGAAGGTCCGCCTCGCGCACGCCCGCTTCCAAAAGGACGCTGGCGCTCGCGCCGTTGCCCTCCACACACATGACGTCGAGCATGGAGTCAACGTGGTCGAGCACGGCGCTGTTGCGGTCGATGACGACCAGATCGTGGTTCTCGCCCGTCATCTGCTCGGCGATGGCGTAGCCGACCTTACCGATACCGACAATGATGATTTTCATTTCTGCGTTTCTCCTAAATTCTCTTCGGTTTCCGCCGTGTGCTGCTTACGCAGCACCATCAAAACACTGTTGAATTCCGCCCCCATAATCAACATGACCGAGGCGAGATACAGCCACAAAAGCAATACGACCACCGCGCCGAGCGCGCCGTAAATGACGGAGTAGCGCGCGATGTTTTCAACATAATACGAAAAAAGGAATGACAATACGAGCCACATCACGAGCGAGAACACCGCGCCCGGCCAGATGCGGTTCATCCGGTGCGACTCCTGCGCAAGGCCGTACATCATCGCGATGGGGAAGAATACGATGCCGCCGATGATAACAAAGCGCAGGCTCGACCACAGGTGGATGAAGCCGTCGCTCAGCGTGATATAGGCCGACAGGTGGCTCGACACGTAGTTCAGCACCCGCCCGCCGACGACGGACAGTCCGATGGACAAAACGACCATTAAAATCAGGCTCAGCGTATAAAGCAGGAGCTTGAGCTGATAGCGCAAAAACTGCGTGGGCCGGTGCTCGCCGTAGGCCCGACGGACAGAGCCCAGAAGCGAGCTTGCCGCGCGGTAAGGAAAGTAAATGGAAAAAATCAGTGAGAACCACAAAAGCCGTGGGCTTGAATCGCGGCTGACATAAGTGAAATACTGCTCGATGATCTCGAGCGCCTCCTGCGGGATGAATGCGCGAATTTCATACAGAAAGCCGCTGATATCCACGGACATGATGCCGACTAAGTTGCTCAAAAAGATCAAAAGCGGGAAAAGCGCAAACAAAAGGTAGTATGTGAGCGCCGCACTGTCGCGGCCGACATGATGATCGAAGTACCGCCTGACCATCAGGTAGATGCCTTTCAAAAAGCGGTGCCGGTCAAGATACTGCTGCAAGGGCGATGCTCACCTCCTCAAAAGTCGATTTCTCTTTAATTTATGTAGTATAGCACAGCCCATTACGAAAGGGAAGCACAAAAGCGCACCATGACATACTTTTTACAGAAATAAAGCCGGAAAAGGGGTTGACAGCACGGGAAAATGTGCATAATATAGTACCGTTAAGTTCATACATCGTCCGGTAGGTAAGGCTACCACAAGGATACGGACTGCTGCCGCGGAGTAGTGGAGACACTATGAGAGGGTTTGAACAGGTTGCATCGAAAGCAAGGTGCCATCTAATGCAGTTTCACCGCCTCGTGATGCTAAAGCTTGAACGGTAAGGAAACTTCTCGCCAGGGGCGGGTGTTTCTTGATTGTCGCTCCCATAGCCGCGTCACCGGACGCAGGATATGGGGGATTTTTTTATCGCAAAATTCACCTGAACACTTTGATTTGGCACTATCTTCAGAAAGGAGGAGTCGGTATGGTCGGCTTTGAAGAAATGCGCGACGAACTGCTGGAAAGAATCGAGGATCTGCTCAAGCGAAAACAATATACCGCGCTGCGCGACCTGCTTGCAGACCTGGAGCCCGCGGATATCGCCTCGCTTTTTGAAGATTTGGACGAGGACAGCATTCCCCTTTTGTTCCGGCTCCTTCCCAAAGAGCCCGCGGCGGAGGTGTTCGTCGAGCTCGATCCCGATGCGCAGGAGATGCTGATCCGCGGCTTTTCGAACACCGAGCTCAAAGAGGTCCTTGACGAGCTGTATCTGGACGATGCGGTCGACATCGTGGAGGAAATGCCCGCGAACGTCGTCAAGCGCATCTTAAAGCACGCGGACCCCGACACGCGCAAGAGCATCAACGAAATTCTCAAGTACCCCGACGACAGCGCGGGCGCGCTGATGACGACCGAGTTTGTCGACTTAAAGCGCGATATGACCGTCGAGGACGCGCTCAAGCGCATCCGCCGCACCGGTACGGACAAAGAGACCATCAACGTCTGCTATGTCGTCGATCCGGCGCGCAAGCTGCAGGGTATCGTCTCGCTGCGAACGATCCTCCTCTCCGACGAGGACGACACCATCGACGAGATCATGGAGACGCACGTCATCTCTGTCTCCACGCTCGAGGATAAAGAGGACGTTGCGCAGACCTTCTCGAAGTACAACTTCATCGCCCTTCCGGTCGTCGACAAGGAAGACCGCCTCGTCGGCATCATCACGGTCGACGACGCCATCGACGTCATGGAAGAGGAGACGACCGAGGATATCGAAAAGATGGCGGCTATGCTGCCGACGGATAAGCCATACCTCAAGACGAGCGTCTGGGAGACGTACAAGTCCCGTATCCCCTGGCTGCTGCTTCTGATGGTCTCGGCCACGTTCACCGGCCAGATCATCGCCCGCTTTGAAGACGCGCTCAGCGCGTTCGCCATTCTGACGGCTTATATCCCGATGCTGATGGACACGGGCGGTAACTGCGGCTCACAGGCGAGCGTCACGGTCATCCGCGGTATCTCGCTCGACGAGATCGAATTTTCCGACCTCTTCCGCGTCATCTGGAAGGAGATCCGCGTGGCGGTCTTCTGCGGCGCCACGCTTGCCGCAGCGAATTTCGTCAAGCTCATGCTCGTCGACAAGATGATCTTCGGAAATCCCATCACCATCACGGTCGCGCTCGTCATCTGCCTGACGCTCGTGGTTACGGTGTTTGCGGCCAAGGTCGTGGGCTGCACGCTGCCGCTGCTCGCCAAGAAGATCGGCTTCGACCCCGCGGTCATGGCTTCGCCGTTCATCACGACGGTCGTGGACGCCATCTCGCTGATGATCTACTTCAACTTTGCCTCGCTTCTTCTCGGAATCTGATAAAAATACGAAAAACTCTTTTCAATCGCACATGAACTGTGTTATGATGCATATTGTATGGCATTGTACGATATTCAAAGAGGCGGCTGTGCCAGACACAGCCGCCTCTTCTTTTTTCAGGAGGAGTTTCCATGGAAAATAAACTCAGAGAATACGCAAAGCTGCTCATTGAAGTGGGTCTGAACGTTCAAAAGGGCCAGACCGTCGTAATCCGCTGCCCGGTCGAGTGCGCATTTTTTGCGCGCCTGTGCGCCTCCGCCGCCTACGACGTCGGCTGCCGCGAGGTCGTGATGCGCTGGACGGACGACTACATGAACCGTGAGCGCTTTCTGCGCGCGGACGACTCCGTGTTCGACGTTTTCCCCGTCTGGCAGGCAGAAATGCTCAACGGCTATGCTGACGAGGGCGCAGCATTCCTCAATATCTCCGCCTGTGATCCCGAGGCGCTGCGCGGTGTAGACCCCGACCGCCTGACGCGCGCGAGCCGCAGCGAAACGGCCATCCAGCCCTATGTAAACGCTGTGATGTCTAACGGATGCCCCTGGTGCGTCGCCTCCGTCCCCATTCCGAGCTGGGCGAAGAAGGTCTTCCCAGACGCCTCCGAGGAAGAGGCGATGGGCAAGCTCTGGGACGCGATCTTCACCTCCGTCCGCATCAGCGGCAAGGGTGACGCCGTCGCGCGCTGGCGTGAGCATGTGGCGCTGCTCAAAAGCCGCATCGCAAAGCTCAACGATCTGCACTTCACCTCGCTCTATTACCAGAACTCCCTCGGCACGAGCCTCAACATCAAGCTTCCCGAGACGCACGTCTGGGCCGGCGGCGACAACACCAGCCGCACAGGCTTCCCGTTCGTCGCCAATATGCCGACGGAGGAGGTCTTCACCGCCCCGCTCAGAGACGGCATCGACGGCGTCGTTTACGCGGCGCTGCCGCTCGTGCACAACGGCAACATTATCGAAAACTTCCACTTCGTCATCAAGGACGGCAGGATCGTCGACGTGCACGCCGAAAAGGGCGAGGACATTCTGAAAGCCGCCATCGCCGAGGACGAGGGCGCGTCGTACTTCGGCGAGGTCGCGCTCGTTCCCTACGACAGCCCCATTTCAAACCAGAAGATTCTCTTCTACAACACGCTCTTCGACGAAAACGCGGCCTGCCACCTCGCCTTCGGTGAGGCGTACCCCGAGTGCGTCAAGGGCGGCGAGGCCATGAGCAAGGAAGAGCTCAAGGCCGCGGGCCTGAATGATTCCAACACGCATGTTGACTTCATGGTCGGCACCGCTGACCTTTCCATCATCGGCACGACGAAAGACGGGCGCGAGATTCCCGTGTTCGTCAACGGCAACTTTGCCCTGTAAAAAATGATACTGCGGGCGCTTGCCCGCTCACAAAGGAGAAAAACCATGTCTATGAATTTTAACCGTCTTTCCACCGATGACAAAATTCTCATCATGGAGGGCGCGCAGGTGCTCGGCGACGTCGTCGCGGGTGAAGGCACGGCGTTCTGGTACAACAGTGTTTGCCGCGGCGAGATGCAGAGCGTGCGCATCGGCAAGCGCTGCAACATTCAGGACCTCGCCCTGATCCACAACAAGGTCACCATCGGCGACGATGTGTCCGTCGGCCACTGCGCCACCGTCCACGGCGCGACCATCGGTGACCGCGTGATCGTCGGCATGGGCGCGACGGTGCTCGACGGTGCTGTCATCGGCAACGACTGCATCATCGGCGCGGGCGCTCTTGTCACGGGCAAGATGAACGCGCCGGACGGCTCGATGATCCTCGGCTCCCCGGCCAAGGTCGTGCGCGAGCTGACGGAGAAGGAAAAGGAGAGCATTCTGGCCAACGCCGCGCTCTATCTTGAAAAGAGCAAGGAATACCGCGCCCACGCCGCCAAGCAGGCGTAAGGCAAGCACAGGAGGAATACTCATATGAAAATCTTAGTCATCAACGGCGCAAACATGAACATGCTCGGCCGCCGCGAGCCGGACATCTACGGCAAGGAGGACTACGCCGCCCTCTGCGCCCGCATCTATGAGCATGCACAGAGCCGCGGTGTGGCCGTGGAGTGCTTCCAGTCCAACCACGAGGGCGCGATCATCGACGCCATTCAGGAGGCCGACACGGCGTTCGACGGCATCGTCATCAACCCCGGCGCTTACACGCATTACAGCTACGCCATCCACGATGCGCTCAAGGCCGTCAGCATCCCCGCCGTCGAGGTCCACATGTCCGACATCCAGAAGCGCGAGGAGTTCCGCCACCTGTCCGTCACCGCCCCCGCCTGCATCGCCCAGATCCGCGGACACGGGTTCGAGAGCTATACTATGGCGATCGATATGCTGGCAAAGCTCAATCCTGAGGAAAAATAAAGCTGCTGCCTGTAGGCAGCGGTACCAAAGGGGGTATTCTCTTTCCGAAGAGAATACCCCCTTTGAATCCCCCAGAGAAAGGCGAGGGGAGGCCCCCTCGACCCCCGCATTGGCAGTTGGGGGCTTGAAGAGCTGCTCAGCCTACGGAATCAGGTGCCTGCTGTTTTTGTATCTATACGATTTGACTTCCTTCT
>ULWD01006254.1_pt1 | contig 12942 bp, 9 predicted proteins | sample 1960011 | NCBI WGS metagenome assembly ULWD01 (sample SAMEA4835803, study PRJEB28245) | human gut metagenome | biome: gut microbiome; material: fecal sample | place: Denmark | collected 2008 | reverse complement strand
CAACCCGTAATTCCTACTTTGATTTTTGAAAAATCGGCAAATTAGAGTTTTACCACGATAATATTTTTATAAAAAAGGAGAAAAAATGAGAATTTTAATGGAAACAATAACCGGAAGACGGGGAATTAAGAATTTTGAGAGTTTTAAGGATTTTGACCAATTTATGTATGAAAATAGTCGTAAAATCAAGAAATATGCCATTACCGACCAACAAAAAGAAGACATCAACGAATGGCTGCAAGATTTAATAAAGCAAGCAGAACAGCTCTATAACTATATTGCCCATGTGTTCTTTAATCTCGCTAATAAGCACAATGACTATAATAACCTCTTGGCCGCTGCCGATAAAATGATTGATGTCCAAACCGCCCTTAAATCGTGTATAAAGTAGGAACTTGATTATTCTTTGAGCAACCAATCTAAAACATTAATCTGCTTAATACCATTATGGTCAACATTTGGCATAATATCCCTTGTAAGTAAATACTTGGGATAGTTATCTTTGATAGATTGGAGAGATTTCAGTTCTCTTTCTAAAGTATGTGAATCTGCAACAGAATGAGATACTTGATAATATTCCACAGTATCACGATTTGTAGCAACAAAATCAACTTCCGAATTATTATTCTTTCCTACAAATACCTTATATCCTCGGCGTAAAAGTTCCAAATATACGACATTTTCTAATATATGACCATAATCAGTAGGTTTATTTCCAAGCAACATATATCTCAAACCAATATCTACCAGATAATATTTTTCGCCGGATTGCAGATATTGTTTGCCTTTAATATCATATTTAGATGCGGAATAAATGACAAAGCTTTCTTTCAGCGCATCTATAATATTATCAACTAAATGGTATGATGTCTTACGACCTTCTGTAGTCAGACAGTTACTGATTTTCCTTAAAGAACATTCATTTCCGATATTATCTGCTAAAAATTTAATAATGTTTTCAACCTGTTGAACATCAGAAAATTTTCGTCTGGCAATAATGTCTTTTAATAGAACCGTATTGTATAAACCAGATAAATAATCATTGATATTGTCCTTATTGGTTAGTTCTAATGTGTAGGGAAATGAACTATTTAAAAGATAATCGTTGAATAATCTTTCAATATTTTGATTTTCTGAAAAAGCGGAACAATATTCTTTAAAAGATAAAGGCAGCATTTTGATTTCCACATATCTTCCGGAAAGTAAAGTTGCTAATTCTCCCGATAGCATATGAGCATTAGAACCAGTGATGTAAACATCCATATTTTCTTTGATAAACAAGCTATCAACTGTTTTTTCAAATTCAGGAACCAATTGAATTTCATCTAAAAATATATAATTTTTCTTATTTTTAACAGCATTTTGCATGATGTGCTTATAAAGGACTTCAAAATTTCTTAAATGCAAATTATCCAAATCTTCCAGATTGATATTTTGGATTTGTGAGGCATCAATGCCTTTTTGTCTTAAATATTGTTGATACAAGAGAAACAATGTTGATTTACCACAACGCCTGATACCCGTAACAACTTTAATCAGTTTCTTATCCTTAAAGCTGATAAGTTTATCTAAATACTGTTTTCTTTCAATCATAGCAACCTCTCTTTATAAGAATATAAACTCTCAAATAGCAAAAGTCAAGATAAAATGAGAAATTAAAATCTCAAAATACTATATTACAATGATGCCAATAGATAAAACTCTCAAAAAGTCAATAGTTTTTCCTTTATAAAAGAAAAACTTTCGGATTAGTGATGTTTTTTGTTGGTTGGAACGATAATTCATAAGGTAGTCAAAGATTCATACTTTTGTCGGATTGTGACTTGACTTTAGTCTGCCGGTTCGATAGTCCCAAAGTATAACCCTAATCAAAGGAGCGAAAAATGTGCAAAAAAGAGACAGAAGCAAAAGATGAATTAGTGGAAATATTTAAGAATATGACCGAAAAAGATTGGAAAAATCTTATTGAAGAGTTAGAAAATGTTGTAAATTCAGAAAAAAGAACCTCATCGCCTAAAAAGCAAAAAACTACTAAATCGGCATCAAATACGACAAATAACAGCAATATTAAAGGAATACTCAATAGCTAGTTCTTTATTACTACATTTCGGCTTAACTCTTGGGCTTTAATATCTAATATATTTAAAAACGGATATATTTTTTTCGCAAGTGTTAATAAAACTTCTTTTGCGGATTGTTGAGAAAACCTATTCTTTTCGGTACTTTCCAGTACTATAACTCCTAAACATTTATCTTCTTTGTGTATTCTTACAACAACGTAACATACACTATGCATGCTCATATTTTTAACTTCAGAGTGAGTATAATTGTATTTATGACGTGTATAATCAACATATTCCGTTAAATTATTTATTGGATTTGGAAATTTTTCACCAGATTCATAAAAGAAACCATCCTTGTATCCTTCAGCAATACACCCTTTATTAAAAGGATATATTTTACTGTTATTAATTTTATTATATTGGGGATTGAGTGAAAATCTATCTAACGCAAAAAAACTTTCATTCAGTAGAGCATAAACGGTTATTCTATCATTTTTATTGCTTTTAGAATAAAATTGTAGTTTCTTTGCAGCTTCCATTACCTTATTTCTTATTTTTGCAGTTGCATCATCAGATGTTTTTATGACTATATTCTTATAGCAATCTCTTTCAGCCATAACTTCTATTATGTTTTGCTCTTCCTTAACCTGTATTATTTTAATTATAGCCCAGATAAGTATAATTGTATATGCTCCAACAATTATTAAAAATTGAAAGTTTATAAATTTTCCAGGATTTAATCCATACTGTCCAAGAATCAGAGCTGCAATAAAAGACAGAACATCAAAAAATATTCCTATATAATTTAAATTACGCCGTAGTCCTTTAATCATTATTTTGTAGTCCTGCTGTCACTTTCTGCAATTTTTGATATAATATCCTTATTTCCTAAAAGAGATATTTTTAATTCACCTTCATCATTGTTTTCTAATATAGATGTTAAGGTTTGCAATTCACTTTCAGAGAGCGATAACTTAAATTTTTCTTCTATGTTCTCTATTATTTTTAATATTACCAATGATTTTCCTCTATCTAAATTAGCTAAAAAATCATCAATATTGATATTTTTACCTTCTTTATCTTTATAAAACCAGGTCATACATCTTTGTATGCTCATTCAATTTCTCCGCATATAAAAATCTTAAATAAATTAACAAGCTATACTTAATTTAGTTAAAAAGAAAAACTAAATCAAGTTTTGCAAGCTATATTTTCATATCTATCATCTCATCACTTTCGTAATTAGCTCTCCGTAATTGCTTACGACATCATATCGTACTTCTTCGTTGCTTATTGCAGCAAAATGTTTGCGTGCACATTTGATTTTAGCACTTTCAATCTCTCTTAATTCCAAAGTTTCCATAGAACCTTTGGTTTCGGCAATAAAATAAATGTGTTTGACATGTTCTTGATTAAATGCGATTGCCCAGTCAGGATTATATTTTCCAACCGGAGTTGAAATATAAAAACCTTTTGGGAGTTTAACATAAACAACGACATCCTGACTTTCTTCTAATTGTGTTGCAAACTCTTTTTCTCCATTGGAATCATATAATAAATGGTCATAAATACTTTTTGTGGCTATCATAGTATTAATACCGAGTTTTCCTTTAAGCGTAGGTTCAGTAAAAATATCGGTACTATAAACACCTTCATCTCCTTCGATTTTGCTATAAGTAATATGTTGGACGATAAGAGTTGCCTTTTGCTCGTTAATAAGTCGTGCGGATTTAATTATAAATTCTTCTGGATTTTGCTTAAATTGTTCAAAAACACACTTTTCAATTCCGGATAAAATTTTTACAATGCACTCACGAGTTAATCCTGTTTCGTCAACTAACTTGCCTACTAAATCGTATTTTATATTTGTTCCGCTTGAACTTATGACCTCCATTTTTGATTGACTTGGTTTAGTTTCAAAAGCTTTTCCATCAATCAAAGCTTGCTTGGAATCAATAGATTTCATAGTGCCTTCGGTAATCTTCACATAAATCTTGGAAACTTCCAATTTGCTGTTCAGAGCTTCAATTGCATTATCAACTAGTTCTTGTCCCTCAAAATCAACGGCATAGATGGATTTTACATTAATCTTTTTCCAAAGAGCTAAAAACTCCTTCTTATCCAAAGCACCATCTTTGATTTTAATATCAACATTGTTTTTGCGGGCATCTTCCGGCATCATACCTTTAACATCATAAATTGTATCAATAATCTTGATTATGCTATCGCCACAATCTTTAACTTCTTCAGGAAAGCTCAGCGTTCCTGCTTTCTTATCTTCATAATATTTGTCGGTTAAAGCACCTGCATCATCAATGTAATCCTGCCTTACAAAATGATTATAAAGCTTTTTAGCCAAAGTTTTATCAATGGTTTGAGCCTCGCCGGATTCTGTGGTAATAACTTTACCGTCAAACAGCTCAACACTGACTTCTTTGGGTCTGTCAGTAACAATTGCTGCCAGTTCATCTTGTAAAGCAGTTGCAAAGTTTTGATAAGATTCATTGGCAATAACGGTCAAAGTATTGATATTATGAACATCTTCACCCAAAACAGAGGCATCCATTCTATCACCATCCTGATTAACAGATAATCTCAACCCACGTCCGATTTCTTGGCGTTTGCGAATGGTCGCATCACTTTCTTTTAAAGTGCAGATTTGGAAAACGTTAGGATTATCCCAACCTTCTTTTAAGGCAGAGTGAGAGAATATAAAGCGAACCGGCTCTTTTCGCTCAAGCAAACGCTCTTTGTTCTTCATAATCAAATCATAAGCATCAGTATCGTCTGATGAGGTTGAGCCACGTTTAAGTTCAGGGTTTATGGAACGTCCGTTTTTTTTATCAATGGAGAAATATCCGGCATGAGTTTTGTTGGGTTCAATAGTTTTTAAGAACTTAATATATTCATCATCACCAAGCTCACCAACATAATGGTCAAGAATGCGCTGATACTCTTCTTCAAACATATGGGCATAAATGCCTTTTTCATCGGCTTCCTGATAATCTTTATATTTTGCCACTTCATCAATAAAGAATAATGAAAGGACTTTAATCCCTTTGTAAAACAACTGTCTTTCACGCTCTAAATGGCTTTCAATCGTTTCACGGATTTGGATACGTCTGATTTGATTGTCATCTGTTTTAGAGCCTAAAATTTCGCCAACCTCAATTTTGATACCATTTGAGAGTTCTACAAAGTTAGCTCCAACTCGGCCATCAATTCGACTGATAGTATAACCTTTGTATTCTTCCAAATTGCCGGATTGCTGATATAAGCTGAATCCCTCATTAACAATTCGTGTTGCTTTTTTAATTCCGTTTACACCTTTGACATTAAATTCTAATGTTGCAGTAGGGCTTTTGTCTTTGGAAAGGTTAATGCTCTGCAAATACATATAGCCATCCGTTCCGCTGGAACCGGATACAGTAATTCCTTTAACAGCTATTTTCTTTACCAATTTCTTATTATAGGCTTCCATAGCGTCAAGGCGATAAACCATATTATAAGGATTTCTATGGGTTGCCGAATAACCGATAGTCATTAAAGGCTCAAATTTCCTAATAGATGCAAGAGTAGTCGGTCCTAAAACTGATTGCGGTTCATCAATAATCAATATCGGATTTGTCTTAGCAATAATATCAATCGGACGGCGAGAACGAAATTCATCAAGTTTCATATCAATTCTTCGGGCATCTTTACCTTTGGCATTAAATGCTTGTGAGTTAATAATCATAACATTGATTTTGTTATCACTGGCAAATTGGTCAATTTGGTTCAAATGTGCCGAATTATATATGAAAAAGCGGATTTTTTCGCCGTATTCTTCCATAAAATGGTCTTGAGTAATGCTAAAAGACTTATAAACACCTTCACGAATAGCAATGCTTGGCACAATAACGATAAACTTGCTCCAACCATAGGCTTTATGAAGCTCAAACATCGTTTTAATATAAGTATAAGTTTTACCGACACCGGTTTCCATCTCAACAGTAAGGTTATATTTCCCCTCTAATTGTTCAGAAGGTTTAATGAGGTTATTGCGTTGAATGGTTTGGATATTTTCTAAAATTCTATTATCATCAAGTGATATTTTAGCATTTTTAAAACCGATAAAATCTTCGCCTAATTCCTGTTGTCGGCTGTCTGTCCGCCCTTTATCAATAAGATAGCTCATACCGCTTTGATAAGGCTGTCCCTTAAAAACATCCACAACAGCCTTTGCGGCATCGGCCTGAAACTTCTGGTGCTTAAACTTTAACTTCATTGTTCCACCTCTTACAAAACTTTAATTGTTGTTTGAGGGGATTTAAGCTTAAATATCTCATCAACATTAATTCTTGCAGCAGGAGTAGCAAAAGAACTATCCTTGAATACGGCTCTTAAAGGCTTTTTATCAGCAATTTGCTTAATGGTGTCTTCAGAAACCTTATCATCAAAACAAGCTATCAGGTCGCCATCATTAACGATATGAACCTCATTATTGTTAATACGCAAAGTTTCATGCGGAAGTGAAAGTTCCAAACCCCAATCAAGCATACATTGATACAAAAGGTCATAACCACTTCGGCCTTCTTTGATGTTGCTTATACTGTCAATCAAATCGCTTTGCGAAAGCTCATCAGGTGTATAATAAACATCTTTCATATTGCTTTCATCGAGCTTCAAGACACGGAAACCGATATCAAGGTCAGTTTTTCCTGTTTCTTCAACAATTTTCTTACCGGCACGGCGAATACGCTCTTTACCAATTTCACAGATATTTTTATATCCAGCCTTATAAGCTTCTGATTTTTCATCGCAAACTTCCGGTAATTGCACCATAATAAACTTACGCTTACCACCATCTTCGGCATTCAACTGCATTACTGAATGGGCAGTTGTTGCAGAACCAGAGAAAAAGTCAAGAATTATGTCACTGTTGTTTGTTTTTGAAATATTCATAATTTTTCTTATGAAACTTATAGGTTTGGGATTATCAAAAACTTTTTCACCTATTGTTTGTTTGAGTTCAATGGAACCTTTCTTATTACCATCAATATCATTCCACAAATTAGAAACTTGCTTTGTTCTTCCTTCTGCATAATATTTAACATATGGCTGTAAAATTCCATCTCTATTATCTTTCCATAATATCATATTATTTTTACATAACTCTTCATAAGTAGCTTTTGCAACACGCCAACGACTTTGATAACCAGTTGGTCCAATAGGATATACTTTATCTCCATTAGGTGAAATTACTGGATAATACATTAAAGGACGGTCTTCCCTTCTATCTGCATTTCCTGTTTTTCGTAGTTGTAAATATGAGTATGCACCTTTTTCATCTTTTTCCTTAAATCTATTTAAGTCATCATCAGACAGTTCTATGCCTTGTAATTCAAATAAATTGCTTTTCGTATAACTCAATAAATAGTCTAATGATGAACCTATTTTATTTGCATCTTGTCCTGTTGTTGTGCCTGTTGCTCTTACAATATATCCTATACAATTAGCTTCTCCAAATACTTCATCACACATTTTCTTCAAGCTATCTACTTCATGGTCGTCAATAGATATGAAAATCACACCATCTTCGGAAAGCAGATTTCTCGCAAGTTTCAATCGAGAATACATCATTGAGCACCATGACGAATGAAAACGCCCATTGGTTTTTGGATTTTTAAACATTCGGTAACCGCTTTCATCAATAGCTCCAACTTCTTCATCATATTGGTCTTTGTTAGTGGCATAGTCATCTGGGTAGATAAAGCTATCATTCCCCGTGTTATACGGTGGGTCTATATATATCATCTTGATTTTGTTCAAATAACTTTCTTGCAAAAGCTTCAAGACTTCAAGATTGTCGCCCTCAATATAGAGATTCTCGGTTTTATCCCAATTAACGCTGTCTTCCAAACAAGGTCTTAAAGTCTTATTTGTCGGTTTGTTTGCTTCAACCATAGCTTGCTTTTTGCCAACCCAAGTAAAATCATAACTTTCATCTCCGTCAATCACATCAGACGAAAGTTCTTGTTTCAACTTCTCAAAATCAATTTTATGGACAAGATTACCTTGCTCATCTTTCGCTTCTGTTACCACATTCGGGAACATTTCTGCTATTTTTTCTTTATTAGCCGCAGTTAAGTCTGGTGAAGACATTTTCATCTTATCCATTGTTAGTCTCCGTAATGTTTAATTGTGATAAAATTGGTTCAAATGCTAAAATTTCTTCAGCCTTAATTGCAATACCTAAGTTAATTGGAATGTCTAGAATAGGTGTCGGTAATGAAGGAATATAGTCAAATTGTAGTATTCCTTTTTCAAGATTTCTGGGGCCTGCATACAAAATACCAATAAAAGCAATATGAGAGCCAATACTCATATGACCATTTATATCTTTGTAAATGCCCTCATTTAAGATAAAAATCGGTGAACCACTAGAACCATGAAAACTAGCTATATCCATAAGGAATTCTTTTTTTCCTAAATAATCTTTCTTTATATGGCTTGCGGTAATTCCTTGTCTTATTATTGGTTTATGATTATAAGTATCGGACAGTCCTTTAGGGTAACCAACCATAACAATATTTTCTACTGCTGTTGCTATTTTTAAATATTCGGGAGTAATAATATAATCTTTTGTCAGAGGCAAATAAAATAGATGTATTCCGTTTCTTTTCAATTCATTTAGAGAAGTTCCTATTGGTAAACAAGCTAAATCTACATCATTATTAGGATGATATATCCAAGGATTACCAGAATACTCAATAGCAAAAGTCTCAGTATCACGGGGATTATTATCTTCATCACATAAACACAGTTCAAAATATGTTCCATAGCTACCATCAACAACATGCTTATTTGTAATAAGAACGGGGATACATATGTTATTCACATTGTCTTGACATAAGTACATAATAAAACCAGTTCCAGTACTTATAAGTTCTTGTCCATCTTTCTTTACTTTACAACAAACCTTCGCTGTTGAATAAGTAATTCGTTCTGAAAGGCTCATCTTATCCATTGTTTAAGTCCTTTATCTGTTGTTGAAGTTGTTTTATCTGGCTTTTGATTTCAATTTGCCGATTGAATTGCTTTTCAGCATCCATTTTTGCCGTCAATTTCTCTATTTGCTTTTCAATTTTCTCTGTTTCTATGGTTTGTTTGACTTTCTCTTTAATGTTTTTCTCACTTACAATATCAATCTTCCCGCCCGATAACTGGCTTAAAAAGTTTTCATAGATACTTTCCAGTTTGTTTCCTTGCAGAGCCAAAATTGGTTCTTTGCTCCACTCACTATTAAAATAACGAACGATATTGGCCTTATTCGTGCTGTTGGCCGATTTCTCCTTATATCCCAACCAAATCTGATATTTTTCTTCATATTCCAAAACAAACAGGATGTAATAAGGAATAGCCTTGTCTATAGCCTCTAAAATTTTGGGATTAAATTTAGCGCTCTTTAATTTGATATGAAAAACTTCTAATTCCTTAAAATTATCATTTCCTGAGATATTAAGCGTTTTTGAGGACAATTTGTTTGCCCAAACAATCTTTTCAATATCATTTACAAAGCTTTCTTTTAAGGTGGAGCTGATGTCGGCTTTTTCATAAAACTTATTTTTAGCAATATTTTTATTAACTTCTGTGGATTGAGGCAAATTAAGCATTGTTTTTCCCCTCCACAACCAAAAAGCAAATCAGCTCAAAATCATTTAGTCCGCTGATTTCGTTTTCTAAAGCCGATGTTCCGCCATCGGAAAACAAGCTGTCAACATCGCTGTCTTCTTTAACCGATATAATGGAGCTGATGGCATCACTTAATAATTTTGAGTATTGCCGCATATCTCTGCCATCCTTAGTCTTTTTATTAAAATATTGGCAGATGCTTTTATCAACGGTAGATTTCCCCTTGCAGGCCAAACGCAATTTATCTAACAACTCTTTGGGTTGTAGGTGATTGCAAACAATCTCACCATTATCTTTAAGGTAAACCATATAAAATGGGTGCAAACGGTTAGTATTGTTAATATTGGTATCCGGATTGATGTTCTTTAAGATATAAATAACCCCTGACGGCATATCGGGTGTTGCCTTTACAATGGCGTTCATTCCGGTTGGATTCTTCTCAACATCGGAGTTTTCTTTAATATATTCCAGTAAATCAAGCCGAAATTCATTTAATCCCAAGTCCATAATAGATATACCGGTGTCCATATCTTCTATGTCAACGACTTCATTTTGCAGTTTTTCCAGCTGTTGCTTGCGATACTGTAAATCAGGGTCATCTTCCGGATTGATAACATTGTCATTACCGCCATTGGTAATGTTAATGGCTTTCATCCTGCCTTCAACTCTGGCTTTAAGCTTGATATATTCATCTAATTGCACCGGAGCCCAAAAATTGACAAGCTGAATGACATCGTTCTTACTTCCGATACGGTCAATACGCCCAAAACGTTGGATGATGCGAACCGGGTTCCAATGAATATCATAGTTTATCAGGTAATCGCAATCTTGCAGATTTTGCCCTTCAGAAATACAATCGGTTGCAATCAAAACGTCAATATTAGAGGGATTGTCAGGTAATAACAGATGTTTTTCTTTAGAAATCGGTGAAAAACAAGTTAAAACCGTATTCATATCTTGCGGCAGGCCTTTGATGGTACTTTTTCCGTCAACTGAACCACTAATAACCGCAGAATCCAGGCCAAAGTTATTTTTCACATATTTTGAAACATGCTCATATAAGTAATCGGCGGTATCGGCAAATGCTGTAAAAATAATGATTTTCTTGTTATTACCATTGATTGGATGTGTAATCTTTTGCTTAATTTGTTCTAACAGTGTTTGAAGTTTATGGTCTTCAGTTGCTGATATTTTGCTTGTTTCGGCATAAAGATGCCTCAAAATGACGCTGTCAGCCTTTAAATCATTACGCCATGAGCGATAATCCATATCTTTAAGCGAAATATTGACTTTGCTACCGATAACGACATCATAATCTTCATCTAAATCGTTAAAATCAGAAAAATCTTCCGCTAATTCATAGTTACTTTTTTGTTTTTCAAATAAATCAATGTGTTCTATGGTCTTATCAATCCGGTAGACAATACGAGAAAGAGTCTGATTGAACGAATAAACTGAGCTTTCCATTCGTTTCATAAGGTTAATGCTCATTAAACGGCGAACGCCTTGTTCTCGGTCAGATTGTTTGAAAAACACACCTTTACTGACATCTCTGCCGTAACGTTCCTCATATTCATCAATCTTACTTGGATATATATATGAAGACGGAGTATATACGCACAAAGTCAAATCTAATAAATTATTAAAAATCTCACTATAAGAAATAGTATTTTCTTTTAAGCTTAATATCGGGCGTTGATTGATTGGAGACAAACGCTCTGGAAATTTACCAATATCAGAGGTATTGTAATATTTTTCAATATGCTTGCGGGAACGAGCAATCGTAATGCTGTCCAGTAAATCAAAAAAGTCAAAAGAGAGCATATCTAGCAGGCGAGCTGTCGTTCTTTCACTCGGTTGTAAAGTGTTCCATTTATTAAAAGTCTTTTGCGCCTCGCGGAAAATATGGTCTATATTCTTGCCTTCGCCCAATTTCTTATTCATTTCGCTTGTATTTCCCTCATAGGCAAGGGCTAATTGATTTTTCAAATCAAGAAACTGGTTGTTAACCGGTGTTGCAGAAAGCATCAAAACTTTTGTTCTGACACCTTTACGAATAACTTTGTTTAATAAAACATTATAGCGGTTATCTTTTTGTTCACCGTCATCAGTTAAATAAGATTGGCCTCCATTGCGGAAATTATGACTTTCATCAATCACGATTAAATCATAATTTGCCCAATTGAGTTTAGCCAAATCAATACCGTTTGATTTACCTCGTGCGCGTGATAAATCTGTATGATACAGCACATCATAACGCAATCGGTCGGAAGCTATGGGATTATTAACATAATTTTCTTTGTAAGTTGTCCAGTTATCACTTAATTTCTTCGGACACAAAACAAGTACATTTTTGTTGCGGTTTTCATAATATTTAATGACGGATAATGCCGTAAATGTTTTACCTAAACCAACACTATCTGCTAAAATACAACCATTATATTTTTCAAGTTTGTTAATGATTGCAAGACACGCATCTTTTTGAAAATTATAAAGCTTGTTCCATATAGCACTCTCTTTGAAGCCCGTTCTCTCATTTGGCAGGACATCTTCGTTTATATCATCCAGGAATTCATTGAAAATGTTATAAAGTGTAAAGAAATAGATAAATTCAGGGGAATTTTCAGCATATACAGCGGTAATACTATCTACAAGTTCTTGGGTGACATCCTGTAATTGGTTCTTATCATTCCATATTTCATTAAAGCTTTTAATATATCGTTGGCTTAATGGGGCTTCAAATTTGTTTATAATGCAAAAACAATTATTACCTTTATCACAGCCCAAATCTACTGTTGTAAATCCATTGACCGGATAATAAGAGCAACTATCTTCTTTATTTTCAATATTAATTAACCCTGGAATAAACTGTCCGGTTTTATTTGATTTGAAGTGAACTTTTTCTCGTATCCAATCGGCACATTCTTTAGCTATGGCTTTTTGTGTCAGCTCATTACGGAGTTTTACTTCAAACTCTGTTCCATAAATACTTTTTTCTCTTTCAAGCCTTGGAATATAAAATTCTCGCTTTTCTTTAGGTGTCTTTTCAGTAACAAATGTCGGTGAAGTAAAGATAAACCTTAGTTCATCAATATCTTTTAGCTGTTTTTTCAGTTCTTCAAAGGCATAAATGGAGAAATAGGCAGAAGCAATAGAGAGCTTTGAATTGCTCTTTATTTCAATTTGTAAGTCATCTTTCAAAATA